>Ga0105240_10001079_pt1 | contig 48191 bp, 50 predicted proteins | sample KBSC54metaG_FD_80426 | JGI IMG/M metagenome (GOLD analysis project Ga0105240, IMG submission 80426) | Corn rhizosphere microbial communities from Kellogg Biological Station, Michigan, USA - KBS C5-4 metaG | ecosystem: Host-associated > Plants > Roots > Rhizosphere > Soil | place: Michigan, USA... | reverse complement strand
CTCTTGATGCACATCCAGAAATTAAAGGAATAACCTTTGTTGGTGGCGTTGCATGCAATAAATATATTGTTGAACGTCTTGCAACATTCGCCACCTCACACAACCGTCCATTCTTCCATCCATCACGCGCATATTGCACGGATAATGCTGCAATGATTGCTTTTGTTGGCAATTACAAAGCACAACAAAATTTATTTGATGATATGACACTCGACATTCGCTAATCTTACGCACACCTCTTTTTTGTTTTTACTATAATATTGAAAAATGCCATCAAAAATATTTATAATAAATACAGAGAGTTAATTTTAAAAAAAGAGGTATTGCACCCATGAATAGATTAGCCGTATTATTCTGTCTTTTATTAGGAACAACACAACTCACATGTACTGAAGATAATGCGAGTAAATCCATAACAACACCATCATCCAGTGAAAAAATATCCATAGTATCACTTGTCCAAAAAATTCAAAACAGTATTGATGTAATAAAAAAAACCCAGAATCCTGATGAAATAATTTCTCCAGAGATCAAAAAAGATACGCTACAAAACATTTCGCTCATAGCAAACAACTTGGACATTGTATTACCAACACTACCACAATCAGACCAACAAAAATGGCGTCATTCCATACAAAATCTCATTGATCCAGCACAGCAAAACATCAGAACTCTCATGATGGACATCATGAAAGATGAATGGAATCATCGGGGTAAAGAAGTTGTTCAGCTTGCAATCGGCATGGCACGTGCGGCAATGACAAGCGCAGCAATCTCTTTTGCTGTACAAGCAGCACGAGTTGGCACAGGAAATGTAGCAGCGCTCGATACTAATGCGCTCCTTATAATGGGATTGGATGCTGCTGCGGCATTTGCATTGTCACAATACCAAGGATATCTCGCAATAACAGACACAACAGCGTCAAATATTTTGACTCAAGCTATCATTACTCCTTCTGTACGCGCACGCAGTTACACAATAGCAGTACCTTCGCTGATACCCTCGCTTAATTATTGGATACTCTCGGAGGGCATAGGGGTCGCATCACGCTTTATGCAAGAAAATAATGATCCACTACAACAAGCATTAAAAAATATAAACTTAAATGAAATTTTATTTGGCAAAGAACCGGTCGCAACAACAGCAATTACCGCTAACATTTCATCATTCATGCACGATGTTGTAAACAGCGAAAATGCAAAGCGCGCACTCATTGGCGTTGGCAAAACGGTATTCCAAGCAGCAACAATCGGTGGTTTACTGTATTTGGCTGGATTTGGATATGCCGACGCATCAATGATTGAATCTATGGGATATGCCACGCTCACTGCAGTTGCACAAGGAACTATTGCTCAAATAGCAAACATAAGACACACAACAACACCAGGATCTCTCATCTCTATTACTGCAGCACCGATTGGCCAACAATTGCTCTCTATTGCAGGAGGCACACCACAAGCAGCCGCATCAGCAATCATTCAGGCTGCTACAACTGAAATCTCTAATGTGCTAGCGCAAGAAGCTCAGACGGGAACTGGTTTAACCAAAATCATCCAACAAGCAAAATCTGGTGTGCAATCGCAGTACAATTCGCTGTGGTCATCATTTGCAACAGGCTGGCAAAATTTCAAAGATGTTGTCAAAAGCGTAACAACACCCCTTGATGAGTACTCCGGAATTGGTAGTCACGAAGATTATTAACGCAAAAAAAGACTCCTGGTTTTGGACCGGGAGTCTTTTTTTACGTTAATGTAAATTACAAAAAACCAAAATTATTTATTAAGTCTAAAACAGTGATGAACAACAGTTTTATCATCGTACTTACTCAACCCACTGGCAAGCACTACACTTTCAATACGACCATTAGGACCTAAACGTTCGGCTTTTTCTGATGGATACTTACCCATATTTATGCGAGCAGGCATTTCTGATTTTAACTCAAACCAATAATTTTCAACAGCACTTTTGCCAAGCTGTTCTCCCCAGTATGCCTTTTGCTTAGGGTGTAGACGAAAATCAGTAACTACGGTATAAAACGAATGACCGTTATTTTTTTCTACTGATTCCGGAAAGTTGTGAAAACAATCATTCGGCAATTTTCTTTTTTCTTGTACATGAGGGCTATATTTGGCATTTTCATAATGATTTCTTGCCAATCGCGATCCAACATTATCAATAAGTTCAGGCACAGGAACAAGCAAAGTCGGATTAGTAGAGTCATATATATATGTTCCTGCAGCTTCATTTTCGTAAAGAAAAATAGAAGATTTTTTGTAACCTGGTCTATCGTTGCGAATGACAACAAACTTCCTCTGACTACTACTATTTTCACTTTGAGAGCTTTCAAGGCTAATTTGATTCTCAGAACTCTCAAGGACCTGGTAATCCATTTGCTGAAATTTTTTTTGCAATGGCTCTTGACCTTCACGTGGAAGCGCACTGTTAGCAGGACTGCTCTTTTTAGGACTTGCTGAATTACCTTTTTTGGGGCTACCTGGTGGACTTATTTTGCCTATTGCGTCTTCAAGCACATTTTTGAAAGAAGCAGCACGCTTTACTAATTTTTTAGGAGCAGCATTATCGCCAGAGTCATCCTCTTCTGGAGAAGGCGTCGCTTTTTTTGTTGCATCTGGCATATTGTCAAAAGACTCTAATGGTTTTTCGGCATCCGACGCCTGGGCCAAAGCTTTTTTAGTTCTTTGCCTCTCTCTTTTCTCTTTATTTTTTGCTGCTTTTTTTCTTTGTGCTTCGATCTTGTTAGTTTGTTCTTCTGCTGCTTTTTTTATTGCAGCAATCTCTTGTAAACGCTTTACCATATCAGAATGTCCTCTAGATTCGGCAAGATCTTCTGCTGTTATTCCATAAGTCAATGCGATAGTATAATCAGCACCTTTTTCTAGCAAGAAATTAACCACCTTTACATTCCCCAAACTAGCGGCTATATGAAAACAAGTAAGACCAGCCTCACCTATTCGCCTATTTATATCAATTTTTTTTGTATAAAGAAGCATTGTTGCAAAATCAAATTTTTCCAATTTACATGCTATGGCAAAGGCATCTTCTCCATTACTCTCTTGAGCATGTATATCTGCACCAGACTCCAGCAATATTCTGCCAACTTCAACAAATCCCTGCTCTGCAGCCAAATGGAGTGCCGCTCTCTTTTTGAGTAACAAAGGATCCTCACTATTAATCACCCAAGCGTTAAGATCAAACTTTTTTGTATTTATCAAAAACTTTACCACGGCCACCTTTTTGCGCTCAATCAAAGCCATCTCTTTTTGAGTAAGGTTAAAACGTACATTTTTCTGCTGAACAGCAAAGTGTAGTAGATTTCCCCCATTATACAAAGCATCCAAATCAGCCCCATAAACAGCAAGCAACTTTAAGACTTCCAAACTTCCGTTTTGCACCGCATAGTGAACCGCTCGGGCTCCAGATGAATTTTTTTGATCAATCAAAATTCCTTTCATGCTCAATAAGAAGTTAGCTACGCTTTCCGCATTAGATTCAGCAGCAAGAAACAGGGGAGTTACACCCTCCGTGCTCTTACAATTGATATCGGCGCCCTTACTTACATGCCACTTAACAACATCAAGATGATCTTTCATAGCTGCAAGATGCATAGGAGTAAACCCTCTCAAACATCTATCTTGCCCATCATCATCCTGAGATAAAAATTTTAAAACACGAAGTTGCCCACCTCTTGCAGCATAATGACGCCCACTATAACCAAATTTACTATCCCGAGCATCTTTATCTGCTCCTAATTCAAGATATTGTTTTACTTTTTTGAGATCTCCATCCTCACAAGCCTCCAAAAACAGGCTATTTAAATTCTCTTGTGATGGATGCGTAGCAGTGAGCGATGACCAGGTCTTAAGATCCATCGGCATTACTAAAACAGAACTGAGAGATAATAAGAAAAAACAACCGAATAGAATATTTTTACAATTCAAGACAAGCCCCCAAAAAACAACCCAAAACATAGATATAATTACAAAACATATATTATATCGTAACAATATATCTTCTCTTTGTCTAAGAAAGATTGAGCTTTTAAATACTAGGAGAATAAAAAAAACAACTCGCCCATTAAACAAGTGGTTTATTTCGCCCCTATCAACTATTTTGTTTGAAAACAAAAAGACGACAATTTGGTATTTTTAAGGCAAGAAATAGGAAATGCCTGTACAAAAAAACAGACTCCTGGTAGAAACCAAGAGCCCGTTTAAGTTCTTAAAGTAATAATGCTTATACTTCAGCTGTCCGTTTATTAATAGACTCAAAGAATTCTGCATTTGTTTTGGTTTTCTTCATTTTATCAATCAAGAATTCCATACCTTCAATAGTGTTCATTGTTGAAAGTAACTTTTGCAAAATCCAAACTTTATTAAGTTCTTCTTCAGAAAGAAGCAGATCGTCACGACGCGTTCCCGAAACAAGAAGATCAAATGCTGGGAATATTCGGCGATGCGAAAGCTTGCGCGTCATATTCATTTCCATGTTACCAGTACCTTTGAATTCTTCAAAAATGACTTCATCCATACGTGAGCCAGTTTCCACCAATGCTGTTGCTAGGATAGTTAATGAACCAGCTTCTTCTGTTGCGCGCGCTGCACCAAAAAATCTTTTTGGACGTTGCAATGCATGTGCATCAATACCACCAGTTAACACTTTCCCAGATGCAGGAGCAACTGTGTTATACGCTCGTGCGAGGCGAGTGATTGAATCAAGCAATATAACAACATCACGATTACATTCAACAAGTCGTTTTGCTTTTTCTAATACAATTTCTGCAACTTGAACATGGCGTTCTGCTGATTCGTCGAATGTTGAGCTGATAACTTCTGCCATCGTTCCTTTAACGGTACGACGCATATCAGCAACTTCTTCAGGACGCTCATCAACACACAAAACAATAAGGTGAGCTTCTGGATGATTTTGAATAATTGCTCGTGCAATTTCTTTTAAAAGAAGCGTTTTACCAACTTTAGGAGGAGCTACTATCAGTCCACGCTGCCCCTTACCTACCGGAGTAAATAAGTCAAGAATACGAGTTGAAAGAGCCATGGGATCAAATTCAAGATTAAATTTTTCAATTGGATGTTGAGGGCTCAAACTATCAAAATGAGACCTATCAACCATAGAAAGAGGTTCTGCATAGTTTACTTGAGACACTTTTAGCAATGCAAAATATTTTTCGCCTTCTTTTGGCTTTCTAATTTCACCCTTGATAGTATCTCCCGTACGCAAACCAAATCGCCTAATTTGGGATGGAGAAACATAAATATCGTCTGGTCCAGAAACATAATCATATAATGCTGAACGTAAAAACCCAAATCCATCAGGTAGTTTTTCAAGAACACCTTCAACCGCCATCTCAAAGTTTGGATTTTCTTCGGCAAAACGAACTTTCTTCAGTAACTCATCTTTTTTAGTAATAGCGGCACCCATAATACCATAACGACGAGCATATTGAATAAGTTCTGCTAATGATAAGTCTTCAAGTGGGCGCTTGGTATAAGCAGGTCTCTCGTTGTTATTATTATGCTGGTATGATGACTGTTGTGATGTACGATAATTTTCATCGCGAGGCTGTTGTTGTACATCCCTACGTTCTTGTTGCATTGATATTGGATCTCGCTCCACAGGTTCCGCTGCTATCATAGGAGCTTCTGCTACGGGCTTTTGAATTTCTGCTGCCTGCGGCACTGTCTTGCTAGCTCTTGGAGCTCGTTGACGTGTCGGCTGCGACGGAGATAGAGGCTGTACTGTTTGTTTTGCTGCTTCCTGTTCACTTGTAGGTGAAATTGTAGAATCAGCTGTCTTTAAATCGCGAGTTTTCATCCAGACCTCCTGTAAAAGATACTCTGACGGTTATTCGTCATGCATTATTCCTTGAATTTGTGTAAAAATAAGATTAAAAAAAATGATTTACTAGATATGTATATTCTATCAATACTTGTAACTGGTAATAACATAAATATAAATTGATCATTTTGACCATAAATCAGCATCGCATTGAAATGCTATTCTGTATAAATCAAAATGATCATATTTAATTAATTCGTCAATATATTTCAAAAGACATAGCGTGATGAACGTAGGATAACATAATTTTCATCACCATATATGTGTAACTATTTTTATTGCTTTGGTTGCAATAACATCATAACAGGACTTGCAACGTACACAGAAGAATATGTACCAAAAATTATTCCGATCAATAATGCAAGAGAGAAATCACGTAAGGCCTCTCCACCAAATATCAACATCACTATCACCGGCAAACCAGTTGAAATACTTGTAAGCATTGTTCTGCGCAATGTATAGTTAAGACTATCGTTAACGATAGTTTCTAACGCTTCACCTTTTCTCTTTTTCATATACTCACGTATCTGAGAAAAGATAACAATAGTATCGTTAATTGAGTATCCCAAAACAGTCAATACCGCAGCGATAAAATTAATTGATATTTCTCGATCAAGAAACAAAAATATTGCCAACATAAAAAGCGCATCATGAATAGTCGCCACAATAGCGCCTGTAGCAAACGCAAACGACCAAAAGCGAAACGCTATATATCCAAGCATAAAAAGAAGCGCTATTGCCATTGCATAAAAAGACTTTTCACGCAAATCAGCTCCCACACCAGAACCAACACTTTCTGTTTGTAGTGTTCGTACGTTATTGTCTGTCATTGTTTGCTGTATCGCACTTCTCATGCGCTCACTCAGACCAACCGCATCACCTTCAAACTCTTTAACACGTACCAGAACTTCGTTTTCACCAAATTCACGCGTGTTTGCATTTGGCCACCCTTTGTCAGCAAGTATTTGTCGCACCAAGCTGCTATCAACAGCCTGATCAAATGCAAACAAAACCTGTGTTCCGCCGGTAAAATCAACACTATATCTGTACGCAGATCCACGAGTTTGGTATCTATAAACGCCCACAACAGCAAACGCTATAAGCAAACTCAGAGAAGATAATGCCGTCACTTTACGATATTTCAAAAAATTAATCATCAGTTATCCGTTTTTTTAGCAGCACACTGTTTTGAAACCTTTTTTTACTTCACATATCTTTTAGACGCGCTACTACTCGTCCTTTCACAAGAACTTTCTCAGCAAGTCTGCCTCATATCCACCTAACAAAAAAATATTACTACCGAGGGCTGATAACAGAGACGTATTTACGACCTTTAGGGCCATAATGAAATTTAATCACGCCAGGCGCGGTAACAAATAGAGTATCGTCACCACCACGAAGGACTTGTTTGCCCGGATGAATATGCGTTCCACGTTGACGAACGATAATTTCGCCACCAAAAACTTTATGTCCATCAAATAATTTACAGCCTAACCGCTTACTATGACTCTCACGATTATTCTGGGTACTTCCACCGGATTTACTGGTTGCCATTGGATATATCCTTAAAAGAAAAGAAACTATTTATTTTTGTTTAATACCTACAGAAATGATCACCTATGTATTACAAATAATGGCGGATAATTGATCAAAAGTCAACCCGCCTTCGCATAAAGCTTCGGCGGACGCGTCCTCTTTTGTCAGCTTTTCAAAGCACCCCTTTTGACTAAAAATAAAGGCTATGCCACACTAATTATTAGCGAATTAGCATACTATTTAACCTTTTTTGGGATCATTATGTTGAAAAAATTATACCTATTTGCAGCCCTTACAACCTTATCGTTTGCCCTGTCAGCTGCAAAACCAGATCGTATTACCGCTATCCAAAACAGCCTTACCCACATGGGCAGAGAAGCAACCGAAATAGTTTTGGAAATGAAAACAGCTCTTATGCTAGCAGATAGAGCAGAAGAACATTTTAAAAACGAACTCAAGCAAAACTATGCTTCAGCAAAAGAAAAATGCATATCTCTATTGACCGCAATAAGCACCAGCCCAGAATTTGCTACTACCATTGAGCAAGTAACTGATGCACAAGCCACATTCATTGTTGAAAAAAACATGCAATATAAACAATTTTCTGCTTACCCTTCCGATTTTTCGCTTGAGCAAAAAGTAGATAGCGAACGAGCTATTGCCGCTCTTGATCAACCAACCGAGCAACTTTTTAACATATTCTATGTAACATGGGCAGTTATTACTGGCTCAAAAATGCTTATTAAAAAGCTAGAGTTGAAAAAAGCTGAACTTGAAGCTGAATTAAGGACTTTGCAAGCGCAAACAAGCCAATAAGTTTTTTGATCTAATAATAAACCACCATGTGGAAGTTTCTTTCGCATGGTGGTTTATTATTGACAAATAGAAGAAAAATATGTCATCCTATCAATAGAATCAAATAACCCTATTGGTAGGATTAAACATGGTAAAAAAAATCTATCTTTCTATTTTTGCTATACTTATCTGCGCAACCGCTTTTGGAGGAGTATATACTCCCGATTTTACAAGCCAAGTAAGCCACATACGAACAGAAATGATCGCTATCAAACGTGCCTGGAATACCGCACGCCTTCGTATAAAAATGGCCCAAAAAAATACTCCGGTAGCATATCAATCGATGCAGCCAGTTATCGAAAAACTTATTTCTAGTGATGCATTTACTACTAAAATAAATGCTATTGTTGATGAGCAGGTTGATGCAATAGTTAACAGGAATGCATCTTTTAGCTCTGTAAAGAATGAACTGAGCGCTTCAAGCTTATTTCCCAACCTTACACTCAACACATTTGGGCAAACCTTACTAGCTGCGGCTGCAAACAAAGAATGTTATCTATTACTTGGTAAAAAATTAGCCCTCAAAATGAAAGAGCTGCTAACTGCGATTGCTAGTCAGCAAACACTTATAAATATGCCGCTTCCATCTTAAAGAGCCTAATGAGGACCCAAATGAAGAAAATATTTTTTATACTATTATTATGCTATTGCCCGCTGGAGGCGACCATGAAGTTAATAAGCCCTACATTTTCGCATAATGAAGCCATTCCAACTCAATATACCTGTGATGGCGCTAATATATCTCCTGCGTTAGCATGGTCAGATGCCCCCGACAACACCCAAAGCTTTGCGCTGATTGTTGATGATCCGGATGCGCCTGCAAAAGTATGGGTTCACTGGATACTCTTTAATATCCCCTCTACAGTTGAATATATCCTTGAAAACCAAGGAATGGCAAGCGAAGAAGTCGCTTTTTTACAAGGCGCAACTGATTTTAATGGTGCACAAAAATGGGGCGGCCCGTGCCCACCAAGCGGAAATCATCACTATCATTTTACCCTCTACGCACTCGACACCTTCCTTGATTTACCTGCAGGAGCAAACAAAGAACAAGTCTTACAAGCAATGCATGGTCATATTCTTGAGCAAACTACGCTCATTGGCACGTATCAGCGTAAAAAGTAACCCCCCCTTTGATAATTTTTCAAAAAGATATATTCTATCTGTATATAGCTTTTTTGTTTATCAAGGGAATATTATGAATAAAAAATTACTTTTAATGCTTATTATAGGCACAACAACTGCAATTTCTGCCAATAATTCAACAAGCAAGCCTGACGGCCTTGAATTTTTGCCACAAGAATCCTTTATGAGAGAAATATGCCAAGACAATCCAGAATGTGAAGATTGTGCAGTAATAAGAGATGTTTTATATCTCCACTATAAGAATGTTATTCTTGATAAAAAATTGGCCTCAGTAAAAGCAACAAAACCTCATGCCTTTTATACTCCTTCAAAGAAACAAAGGGACATAGAGCGCATTCAATCTGAACTTGATAATCTTGAAGCACACTTACCGGAACTAAGCGAAGCCCTAAAAAGTAGAGACCGACTACTATCTTCTTTAACACCCCAGGATAAAAGACTACAAATGAGGTTGATAAATGTTGCTTTAGATAATGCCACTAAAAATGAACCTCAAGGCCCACTCAATTACATAAAAAAACAAGCTTAAAGTTTCACTGTAAAAAAACAAAATAAAAAGAGCCCCAAAAACGGGGCTCTTTTTATTTTGTAACTTCTTTCCAATCAAGACCACTGCACGTCGAAACTTCCAACGGGACATTCCACACAGCAACCGATTCCAATGTTTTTTTGACCAATATTTCAATCGCAATCGCATCCGCAATCGGTGCAGAAACAATCAATTCATCATGAATTTGTAAAACAATATAACTGTCTGGATATTGTTCACGCAATGCATTGCGCACTGCAATCATGCCAAGCTTCATAATTTCTGCGGCGGTTCCTTGCGCAACAGTATTGACCGCTATACGACATGCTTCTTCGTAGAGGGTACGATTTTTTTCGTAAATCGTAGGAATATATCTTCGGCGTCCCCAGAATGTTTCTACGTATCCATGCTCTTTTGTATATTCAACTATTAATGCCATCCACGCCGAAACTTGTGGATACTGCTCAAAATAACGATCGATATATTTTTTTGCTTCTTTGAATGAGATATTTAAATCTTTTGATAATCCATACGGCGTTAAGCCATACAAAATACTAAAGTTAATACGCTTACCCAACTGACGTTGTTCGTTTGATACAAAAGGAAGTGCAACATCAAACAATCGTGCAGCAGTTTCGGTATGAATATCATGCTTTTCTAAGAATGCATGCTTCAACGTTTTATCTTGGGATAAGTATGCAAGCACACGCAACTCAATTTGTGAGTAATCGGCAGAAATAAACACTCTCCCCTCACCTGCTTTGAATGCAGCACGTACTTCTATGCCATAACCTGCAGCATCTGCGGGAATATTTTGCAGATTAGGATTGGAGCTTGCCAAGCGACCTGTTGCTGCAACGCTTTGGCTGAATGTTGTATGCACTCGATTTGTTTGTGTGTTGACGTATGTTGGCAATGCATCAATGTACGTATTTTTTAATTTTGTTAGCTCACGGTGCTTAATAATAAGCGCAGGAATTGGATGCAATGCTGCTAATGTTGTGAGCACTTCATAATCTGTAGAAAATTTACCCGTTTTACTCTTTTTTTGTGGAGGTAGTTGCAATACATCAAAAAGAAGATGTTCTACTTGACGTGGCGAATTGAGGTTAATCGCATCTTTGCCCACAACCGCGGCAATTTCTGCTTCTATCACCGTAATATCGGCAACAACTTTTTTATCCAACTGTTGCAACAAGTTAACATCAAGATTAACACCCTTTTTTTCCATCTCATACAAAACTTCAATCAACGGATGTTCAATATTTTTGTATAAATCATAAATCTTTTTATCTTGTGCAAATGCATTTTCTATTACGTTGACTAAACGCAATGTCTGATACGAATCGGCACATGAATAGAGAGAGGCCATTTCAATGGGCACATAAGAAAAATCTTGGTATTTATGTCCTTTGACAACATCTTCATACGAAAGCATTTCTTCATTAAAAAATGCGTGCGATAATTTTTTTAAACTTGCGCTTTGCCATTCTTTAATAATAAGATTTGCACCAATGAGTGTATCAAGCGCAAGGCCCTGCATTTCAATGCCATACTGATAAAAAACCAACATATCGTACTTTGCATTGTGCAAATATTTTTTATAGAGAGGATTTTCCAAAATTGGTTTTAATGCGGCAAGCACAACATCCATTGGCAATTGTTCTTCTTCTGTTTTGTGCCCACACGGAACATAATAAGCTCGTTCTTCATCTGCACAAAAAGATATACCAACCAAATCAACTTCTAGTGGTTGCAAACCAGTAGTTTCGGAGTCAACGGCAAATGCACCTTTTTGTATCAGATGATCACATAATTCTTCAAGTTCCTGCACGGTGCATACCGTTATAAAATTGCGTTCTTTCCAGTACGCAAGCTTATCCTGCACATCTTGCACACGCTCTTGCTTTGTTTGTCCTGCTGTTGCAGTGAGAGATCTAAAATTAAGTTCTTCAAATAGTGGGCGCGCATTGCTCCACTTGCTTGGATCAAAATGTAAATCTTGCTCACTGATATGCAACGGTGCATAGTGCAATAAAAATAACTGATGACTTAAGAATGCATCCTCTTTGTGGTTTATCAATGCTGTTTTTACACCAGCTTTTTTAATTTCATCCAATCTTGTATACATATCTTCAAGCGAATCAAACTGGTTCACTAGAACAACTGCAGTAGTTTTTCCTATTCCTTTTACGCCGGGAATATTATCGGAAGAATCGCCCAACAGCGCAAAATAAAAAGGCATTTTCTCTGCCGGAAAGCCCATCTTTGCTTCTATATCCAAACGATCTGAAAATTGCTCCTTAAAAGCATCTAACAACCGAACGTTTTCACTTAAAATCAAGGCTTGGCCCATATCTTTATCAAGCGTAACAAATACAAGACCGCCATCAGAATTATGGTTTAGCCAATCTTTCCCTAACGAAAACATCAAATCATCAGCTTCAACACCAACTTGCGCAACTTGTTTAAGGCCGATCATATCGGCAAATTTAATAATGTATTCTTTTTGATCGAACAAATCACTTGGTGGCGCTTGACGCGTTGCTTTATATTCGGGAAATATGTTGTGACGCGTTGTTTTGCCCTTGCTATCCCATACTAATGCAACATAGTGTGGGCCATACAAATCAATCATTTTTTTGATCATGCGGCAAAAACTAAAAACAGCTTGCACAGGTTCGCCTGATGGCGCATGCAGTGGCTTAAGGCCATAATATGCACGGTATAAAAAAGAAGAACCGTCAATAAGAAAAAGGGTTTTTTGAGCGTCAATTTTCATATGCAACCTGCCCGACTTTTTGGATTTGTTTATTTGATTGATTATAAAGAAAATAATTTTATTCTGTAATCAGTTTAATCTGTTTACAAGAAAGTTATACGATGAAAAAAAATATACAATTTTTGTTGCCTCTACTATTTGCATGCTATGCTTTTTGTTCTATGACCATGGATGTGGTTCCTGTTAACCCAATAGACCCTGAAACATCAGTAGATACATGGTGGAGCAGAAAGCTCCCCCCCACTTTTGTAATTGATTTTGTAGGTCACAATAAAAACACATTTAGCCCACTCAGTCCTCTCCTGAGAAAATGTCCTTCTACACGAAGTACTAATATTACCATGGGAGGGTCTATAACAAGTTATTTTTCTTATCTGCAAAAAATAGCCTCTTTAGATGTTACCCAAAATTTAGCTGCTGCAGGAGCTCTCAACATTACATCAAACATTGTACACTCATCATATCAGGGTATAATTCCAGCATTGCAATACACATTACATCAACCACAAGACCATAAAAAAATAAGTGCCCTCATTTTTAACAATCCAATGCTTTCTGATAACAATGCTATTTATCATAGTGTTTCGCATGCCATGCCACTGAGTAGCGCTATTCCTGGAGGAAGTATTATATTACCAACTTTGGTGAAACTGCTTCTTTTTAAACATACACAACCAAATCACCAACCAATTGCCCAACTCACACAAGGCGCACTTATTCAAGGGGACCGTGTAATTATAATTACCCACAACGATGCAACTTTTCCTCTTAAAGACTCACAAGCTCTTTATGCTTTTTTTAAACAAGCAGACATGCCATTTGTATACTTGGTTCACAACGATGAAAACAATATTGATTTGATCAACCAAAATATTGACGCTATTTTGCAACATCATAACTTACCGTCTGACTCTGATGAAAAAATCGATACTGATGAACACCAGCCAGAAGTTAAAGATGAGTGGGTTGAGTATCTTTACTCAACTCAAAAAACTGAAACTCTACGAAAATATTTTGATAGAATAGTAAAAACAGGCCTATTAGCCGCATTCATGTGGCTTATGTATAAGGCAGGAACTCAGGTTTACCATGATCTATATACACAATCTGTATAGTTTTTTAAATTGTTATATTATATGCTAATATAATAAATAATTTTACCCTTACCTATTTAATCTGTTTATCAGAAAGTTATAAGATGAAAAAAATAATCCTTGGATTTACTTTTACATCGTTTTTTAGCGGTATCATTGCTATGGATGGTACACACCCCCGGACCCATCTCGTTGTTGTTCCAGGCCAAAATGAACTTGGCGGTCAAAATACAGATATTGTGTTACCTCAATACGCATTAGCATCTCTCAAGGCACAGCCACCTATAAAACGATATACTGCAACAACTCCACTCACATGGAGGTCCATTGATCTTGGACAGAAGCATTGTAAATCTCACCTGCAAAAAACTTTTACCGATAATAACTTACAAGCTCCTGTTATTATTCACGGATCATCTCAAGGAACAGCCACTACCATCAACTACGTTGCACAAAATCCCACTGCAGCTAAGGCCCTTATTTTGGAATCTGTCCTACTTACTGGTAATAGCGCAATTCATCATACTGTAAAAAAATCTATTTCCGGATGGCTAGCTTCTGTGCCTGGCAGCTATTATTGGATACCGTATTTCGCAAAAATTCTATACCCTGGATACGCACCTGCAGGCGAACAAGCAATTGCCAACATTGATAAGTTACCAACCGATTTGCCCATTATAATTTTACATGACGAAAATGATCGCCAACTCTCTTTTGAAGACAGCCAAGCTCTATACGCTTATTTCAAGCAGATTAAAAACAATAAAAACGTATATTTTATTCCTCATCAGACACAATATGAAGGACAAATATATGCAGGACATGTTGAATTGCTTGATATGAAAAACATGCAAGCAATTAACGCTATTAATACCATATTGCACAATAACAACATTCTTACTCAAGACCCTGATTACCTAGAAGGCCATGATACAACGGCAGAGACTTCTCACTACCATTTAAAAAAATATGAATCAGCATTTGGTTTTATGCCGCCAAGGGTTAATCAAGAAAAATATGAAGAGCTAAAATCCCATTATCTTCGAATTGCACCAAACACAATTGATTTATCGCAATATCAACCAAAAGTACAACCAGAGTGGCTTGCGCACTTTGAAAATCTTCAAACAAAAGAAAATAGATTATGGTATTTTGATAAAGCTTTAAAAACTTCTATTGTAAGCTTAATAGTATACTTACTTCACCGAGCAGGATACCTCGATACTATTGTTGAGACATTTAAGCAAGAGCTTAATTCATAAGAAAGCTGTAAGATGAAAAAAACAACAAATATTATTGTTCTTGTCTTATTTTGTGGCAGTATAAATGCTGTAGAATCACAACCAACAAACACGCAGATGTCTATAAAAGATAAACTTGAATCCTCCTCAATCCAAGAACCTCGTATATTACCGCTCGACTCTTATGATGTACTCATAAAACAGATAGATAACATCAATCAAGATATTTCTTTGCCAGAATCAAAACATGTTACATTAGGCATATATCGCGCTGATCGATCTACTTTAGATGTGTACATTCCACCTTCAGTTGAAAAACTCACTATGCATGTAAATAGAATCGATCGCACCGATATAAATATATACGCATGGCACAATCCAATCATCGAAAGAATTATAGAAAGACCAGAGCGTAGCAACATAAGCAATGTAATGCTTCCTGTTCGCAAATACCCCTACAACTGTCTTGCTCTTGCAACCTTAGCGGTTGGAGCATGGTGGTTGTCTTCAGAAAAAAAATGATTTAAATAAAAAACCGGGACTTTTTATCCCGGTTTTTCATTTATCTACACTCAACGCTTATTACTATCTTGCGAACCTATAAGACTACTGTTTTGGTAGGCGCTACATAGTAGATCGCAGCTTCTTGTTCTTCACCCATTTGAGGTTTTTTAACTTCTGTAACTTTTACAGAATACCTTTGCTTATCTGCGAGATATCTGATTGCAGCAGAAAACTGTGCATCAGCAACCGCATAACGAACTTTTGCCCTTACATTTTCTTTACGAGTTTTTTCAAACGCCAATTCAAAAGCTTGTTTATGCGCTACGCTCAAAGGCACTGCTTCTGTTATTTTTTTGCCTACAAAATCACGTGGCGGCACCAAGAATTCCATATTTCTAGATCCGTATTCACGTATACGTAAAGTTTTGCCCACTTCAAACATCAAATAAGATTCTCGCTTGCGTGGAGCTTTTTTCGGGGCTGTAACTACATCCATACCCAAAACAGATGCTGTTGAACTGATCGCGCACAGTGATGCAAGCAATAAACGTGATTTCATTAATCATCTCCTTTTTTTAATTAATTACTTCACCGGAAAATTAACATGCATCTGAACAATTTGCAACCAACAGCACAATGCAATTTTTTTATTTATTCTTGCTTTGCTTAAACCGAGTAGAAGAATTTTCCCATCTATTTTTCATCGTTTCTACTTTGGATATGTGCAATTTTAATGAATCCTTTGTGGCAGTTGTATAGATCAATCCCCCAGTTGTTCCAACCACCGTAGCACCACCCGTCAGACCTAAGCCCGCCTTTACAGCAAAATTAGACCTGCTATCTACCTGACTCGCAACTATCAACGCAGCCACACCAAGAACTATTCCAGCACCGTATGCTAATTGCGTTGACCACAACCCATCATGCGAGGCCGTAAGCGCATCTTCTTTATTTTGAAATGCAGTAGCAACATCTTCACGAAATTCATTAACTTCTAACGTCAACCCTGAAACATCTTGCTGATTGCACGCCTCTCTTACCAACTGCATACGGCGTTGAGTTCGGCGCTTTTCGCTAATTGGTTCATCACCCGTAGGATCAGTCAAAAAATCTTGCTCAAAACACACTGCAACATCAGTCTTTAAGTCTTTTGCTCTTTGCGCCACGGTCATTGTTGAAAGATCAATATATTTTGTCTGAATTTCTGCACGTGCGCTTGTGAGAGAGCCGTATTTGTATTGCTGAGTTGGCGTAGCAAACATTCCACCAATCAGATTACTTCCAAAGCAACTCACTAGTATCGCTGCACTCATCATCTGTTTATTGCGTGCCATTTTATTGTTACCTTTCCCAAAATATAAAAATTTACATTGTATTTATGATAGCACATTATGACGAAAAATCGATTTGCCTTATCGTGTTATTGTTAAAAAATAGCATGCCCTTTAACAACACATCTGAACAATTTTGTTTGCGCATCATACTGTAAAGAGGCCATCTTAACATGAGAAAAAGTATCGGATGAATTTAAGCGCTTAACGCAGACATTCGCATGCTCATGCGTTGGGCACAATATCACTACTTCAACATCTTTTTTGTTGAACCGCACAGCTTCAATTTTTACGCCATCACCACATGCTTGCATAATTGCTGTAATGTGGTTGTAAGGATTTTTTTGATGTTGCACATATGCATTTACTTTGTTTTCTCGTACGCGCAATTCTTCGTACTCTTTTGTAACAATATCTTTGTTTTTAGTTAAATCAGCATAATTTTTGGAACTTTCATGCAGGGCACTCACTTCTTTTTTTAAAGCAGAGTAGCGCAAAACTTGTGGCACCACCAAATATGTGCTCACCAGTATTGCGCATATAAACAAAGCAACGGTTATCCAAAACCAACGACGAATCTCATATTGTTTTTCTGGCGATAATGAAGCTATAAAATTAACTTTTTTCACGGCATCCTTTCAGAAAAAAATAAACCACACGCACTTGCAATAGAGGATTTTTCAGCCAACACTCCAATTTCTGCAGGGATGGTTATGATTCGCCTGAGCGCATCAACAGAAATAAGCTTATCAATGTTATTATTGTGGCGCATCATATCAATAGCAAGTTGACTACGTCTAAAAGCAGTACCAAAAACATTTTTATACGTATCCAACAAACTCATAGTTTTTGTTGTTATTGCAATCACATTCAATTGCGCTGCAATGGCAAGTAACTTATATTGCAACAGCAAAGAACGCGGAAAGCTATACACATAAAAAACATACTGCCCATGATCGCTCGGGTACAAATAACGATATTCCCATTGCACATTACTCACGGTTGCAATACCAAAATCAGTATGATGTGGCGTTGACGTTGGCATTGTTACAAATTTTTCCATCAACCCAGGACCTTGCAAACTTATTGCAATAAATGCATTGCTCAGATTATGTTCTTGTAAAAAAGAAGTGATATGTTTTTTTATAACGGTTGGATTAAAAATGGTAAGGTTTTCAAGCTCAAGATTGGTAAGTAAATAACGCTTGTATGCACGCAATATGAGTGGAGCTGTTCCCGTTGTTGTTTTTTGTATCCAACTGCATGCAACACTATCAGGAGAAAATGAAATAGAAATTAACTCATGTTCTAATGCTGGAATCGGCCACATAATTCAACCCCATGCTCTATACCCATTACTCCACGTCATTGCGTAACGGGTGCCCATGCTCCGATAAATCTATTCTTGCTGAGACAAAGCGATCCTTGCCTTCTAAATCTTTATGCACAATAACATCGGTATAGCCGGCTTTTTTCATAAGCTCTCGCACCGCTGCTCCCTGTGCATATCCAATTTCAATAACAAGCTGAGGTATATTTTTATGCTTCATTTCATCATTAGTTTGTATAAACTGCGGCGCTTGCGCAATGATTTGTTTAATAATTGCAAGACCATCATCTGTTGTAACCAAAGCACCATGATCTTCCCAACGTGTAACGGTTTCATCAAGCTCTTTAAATTCATCTAACGTGATATAGGGAGGATTAGACACAATACAATCAAACAGCATGCCACTTGGAATTGATTCAAAAAGATCAGATTTTATACACGTAACGTTTCTGATTTTATTATGTTCGATATTTTTTTCCGCTAATTCAAGTGCAGTATCAGCAATATCGGTCGCAACAATTGTTGCTTGGGGAAGATAGCTTGAAAACGCAAGTGCTACACATCCAGAACCGGTTGCAAGATCGAGTATTTTTATTTTTTTATTATCCAACAGCAGTAAATGTTCAATAATATACAAACACCATTCTTCTGTCTCAGGGCGCGGAATAAGCGTTGGTGGTTCAACCAAAATATCAAGATCGCCAAATGGTACTGACCCCAGTACATATTGCAACGGCATCTTATCTATAACAAGCTGATGCATCCACCGGTCAATGGTGTGTTGTTGTTCAAGAGTAAGCATTAATGTTTCTTGGATAATCAGTTCTGTTTTTGTTTTTTCACAAACAGCCTGCAAAATCCACCATGCATATTGCTGGCACAATGTATCATCATCTTTGTACACAGCTGCAAGTTTATGCCGAATATCATTAATGTAATGGGTAAGGTCATAATTAGTATTCATAAAAAGTAGTCTAACACACTTTTATTATATGCGTGAAGCAGAAAAAAGAGGGTTGGAAAAAATCCTAACCCTCTTTTTTTGATTTGATAAGAAATACTATTTACCTTTGCCATACCACCACGATGTAATTTTCGACCACAAAGATGGTTGTGCTGGTTTTTTGGCTTGTTCCGCTGCAAATATTGCTCTTCTTTGTGCTTCTTTTTGTTGAGCTTGTTCCAGGGGCTGTAATTGAAGCCCGGGATACTTAGTGGTCCAATCTGTTTGAAAACCAAGCCCTCTTGCTTGTTCTGCGCGATGCGCCTCTTGTGCTGCACGGTGCGCCACTACACTCGCTGTTATGCCTTGCATTTTCTTAGCGTAGGCTGCTTGTGATTCACGTAATTTCTGTTCCGCATCAGCTCCAACAAACATTGGTCGTTCTTTTTGACTTTTTTTGAAATAAAGATGAGTTAAAATAGCTAATAGAGCCCTAAATTCATTGTCTATATCCTTTTTGTCGATTTTTACAAATATATCTTTCTCAACCTCTTTTATTTTTTTATCCAATTCTTCATCAGACATACCGCTTAATGTGGCAACAGAAATATTGTATTGTTTCATATAATCATTTCTATATTTATCTATTACTTTGGATTCTGTAAACTGATCTGGATTTGTTTGTTCCAACTGTGCATCTTTCTTCTCCAGCTCACGTGCCATTTTAGTACATATCGCATATACATTTGCATTAAGATCCGTATACTCAGGCTTGAATTCAAAAAAATCCTGTATATTTTGCAATACAAAAATTTTTGATTTTAGCGTAGGAAACAAATAAACGCTTACCTGATGCATCCTCGATGGAAGTGTGTAGCTAAGTTCTATCATATCGTTTATTCGTGTTTCTACTTGCTGAGAAAGATTTTTTTTTAGCAAGTTTGGCATGTCTGTATAATGCTCAAACTTGCGTCTTAATTCCTGCTCCTTTAATTTGGATTGTTCAACAACCCCATCAATTAACAACTTAATCGCATCAAGACTACTTGATAACAGAGCCAAACCAGAAACTGCTCCCTCTTTTAGAGTATCTTTAATGCGCTCTACCGTCTCCGGACCGATGAATTGAGGGCCTCCGCCAGCACGCACATTACCTTGAAACAAAAACAGAGCGCACAGCGCTAACCAAGCAAAAACATTATATTTCTTCATTTTACCCTCACTTTTAACAATTAAATTACTATTAATACATATTATACAAATCCAGACCATGATAAATCAATAAACTTAGATAACCACTCCCATTGGAACGACCAGTTGGTTATTGCCTCCCAAAAGGATTATACCTTTACTTTTGCCCCAAACAGATATATACTAATAGTAAATTGAATCCGCACATTAAGGAGATTTTTATGAAAAAGCGTGTATTTATGGGACTATTTATATTGAGCTCTTTGGCTCTATATACCAAACCTGCTGTGGCAAATTATGAACTAACAGTCGCTAGCTATAACATAACCCATGGCAACAAACATGATTGGAACACCAGAAAACCAGGCGTTTGTGATGTTATGGAGCAGCTTGGAGCTGATGTTTACTGCTTACAAGAAGTGATCAAAGAAAACGAACAATTCGATTCTATCAAAAAAACCCTACCCGGTTATGGATATGTCGGCAAATCAAGAAATTCTCAAATTGAAGGTATATCTGCATGGCACCGCTTTGTCTCACTATTTGCACAAGATGAATATTGCCCCATTTTTTATAACAAAAAAACAATAAAAAAACTTGCAACAAAAACTGCTGGAATTAACGGTAAAGGTTGGAGATCTGGCACATTGCCACGCATTTATACCGCAGCACTCTTGAGACAAAAAGCAACGGCTATTGATTTTTATGCATACGCGACTCATTTTGATAATGAAAGTGAAGATATAAGAATAATGCAGGCACAGCTCACCCTTGATGATATTAATCGCGATTGTGGTGATAAAGCGGTTGTCTTAACCGGTGATTTTAATACTACATACACTGGTAAAATAAGAGAATTATTTACGAACGCTGGGTTTATTCATGCAAGAGATGCTGCAGCAAAAACAGAAGGCCCTCAAGAAACACATGAAAAAATAGATAAAAAAACAAATGAACGGATTGCATTTGAATGCGATCACATTCTTATCAGGCCTGCAAAGGCATTTAAGGTAGATCTGTATAAAACATCTGACACTATGGATAGACCAACAAAAGATAACCCGATCAGAAAAACAAGTGACCATAATCCGGTCAGCATGACCTTCTCGCTCAACCAGTAATATTCATGCGCTGTAATATATGCTATGATATAAAAGACCCTGAAGTTTTTACTCTTCAGGGTCTTACCCCTGATACATTGCCTCAAAAGGATTATCGTGAAAAAGAATCGCAGCTTTATTATCTGGAGCGCTATCGCTACCATCACTCTCGGAACACTGATCATAAAAAAAACATTCCACCGCACCAAAAGCAATAAAAAATGGACTATCGGCATACTGCAAACAGCTTCACACCCTGCCCTTGATGCAGCGCGTGATGGATTTGTAGAAACACTTCAAAAGAAGTTGCCTCACGATGTTGATTTTGTTATTCGCAATGGTGAAGGTTCAATAAGCAATATTTATACCATTGCTCAACAATTTCATGCACGCCAAGATCTGAGTGCCGTATATGCGATCGCAACACCCGCAGCACAAGCAATAACATCCGTAGAAAAAGAAAAGCCAATTATTATTGCAGCTGTTTCAGTTTCGCCTGAACTTGGTATCAGCTTTGATCAACCAAACGTATGTGGTGTCAGCGATATGATCAATGTTCGCGCAGAAGTGGAAGCAATGCATCTTTTATTACCCAATATCAAAACAGTTGGAATTGTATTCACCTCTGCTGAAGTTAATTCAGTTGCTACCGCAAAAATTATGACTACTGAATTAGAACGCGTAGGATACACTCCCGTTACGGTGGGAATAGCATCTGAATCTGATATAGAACCAGCGGTGATGAGCGCTCTGCGCAAAGTTGATGCATTAATCGCACCAACGGATAATTACATTGCAAATGCCATCGCATTGATTGCAGATTTAGCACGTAAAGCAGAAAAACCATTAATTGTCAGTGATAATATGCTCGTTAAACATGGCCCACTAATGGCCCGTGGTGTTGATTATTATGAAGGTGGCGTACAAGCTGCAGCTGTTGCATTGCAATTACTGGTTAACCATGCAAAACCTTATGAACTACCTATCGTGATGGCTGACAATGAAAAAGTTTTTGTTAATACACAAACACTTGCAGCATTACAATTAACCATTCCTGATACGCTTGCAGAACACGTTGTGTCTGTTGAGATGGCTGAGTAGAAAGCTGCGCAAAACCTAATAAAAATACATACTATAAAACAATAACTTGCTGTAACAACATGAAAAAAATATACATTGTCTGTTTATTGAAAATAATGAGCTTTGGTACTACTGTATGCATGTATCAAGAACTGGTTAGGGCAACAAGATTGCAACAAAGATTTGAGCTTCAGAGTAAAAAGTACGTCAGGGATGTCAATAATTCGTTGTATGAAAACTTTCCACAGGGAATGGAAAAAAAACTCATAGATCTTTTGCTGTGGAATGAATTTTGTCTGCAATATCATAGCAACAGATTGTCTGCACGTTCTATCTGCCTAAGATTATACAAAAAGAACAAGTCATCAATCGCATATCGGAAAAAATTGCACAGAAAGAATCGCTATTAAGTTAGTTTAAAAAGAGGTATTGTTTTTTGATGCAATGCCTCTTTTTTTTTGTTACTTGATCAATGTTAACCAAGCAGTTCTGATACATACTCATCAGCATTAAAAATTTTAATCTGATCAGACTGCTCTCCAAATGTTAAAAACACAACGGGAATGCTCAACTCTTGAGCAATAGCAAACACAATACCACCCTTGCCTGTACCATCCATTTTGGTTAAAATAATACCCGTAACATCAGTACTTTCTTTGAAAAGCTTTGCTTGCTCGAATGAATTTTGCCCTAACATTGCATCAATAGTCAAAAGAGTTGCGATATGTTCGCCCGGTAGCTGTTTTTCTACCGCGCGTTTTATTTTTGCAAGTTCGTGCATCAGATTTACTTTTGTCTGCAATCTGCCTGCAGTATCAATAATCAAAATATCATACTGTTCGTTTTTGAACTTTTCACACCCTTGAAAAACTAAAGATGCCGGATCTTGGCCCTCTTTACCAGATAAAATATCTGCTTTTGACCTGAGCGCCCATTCGTTTAATTGCTCTGGTGCAGCTGCACGGAAAGTATCGGCAGCAACAAGCAATACCTTTTTGCCTTGTTGTGTATACAGGTGGGCAAGCTTGCCAATGCTGGTAGTTTTTCCACTACCATTGATACCAACAAAAAGGAATATGTTTTGATCTGTATACTCTGGAGTTTTATTTTTGGTGAGAATATCAAGCAGAATTGTGTGCATACGGCTTTTGAGTTGCGCGCCATCATGCATGCCCAAATCAACATCTTTTTTTAATTGAGCAGTAATTGACTTTGCTGTTGCAACGCCAACATCACTCGAAAGCAATAAAATTTCTAATTCTTTAAGCGCCGCATCATCAATGGTTTTTCTGCTGAAAAATGAACCTAACTTTGAGGTAACTGCTGCAAATATTTTTTGTAATTTGTTTTTAATAAAGCTAAACATGCATATCCAAACCGTTAATTTGACTAATAATCCGTTCGTCCTGATCAGACGTCGCCAAGGCTATGTCGCATTCCTGCCTGCCCGCTGAAGCTTTAGCGAAAGAGGGTCGAAGGATACGAACGCATAAAAAATTAGCTTTATTATAACAGAAAATTGGATATTTTTAATTCTATTTCATCAATATACAGACTCCAAGAGAGGCATCCATAACTCAAGTACTTTTTCCCGATTTTCGTCTATCATCTTCCTCAACGCACTTTCATTATAATTGAGCAAATCAATATCAAATTCTGGAGCATTAAAGAAGGATATTATTGCTCCTTGTTTGTATGGATAAAATACCGCTTTTTTCTGACGGCAAGCTTCCATCGTAACGAGGGAACGGAACATTGAATTAAAAGTTCCAAGATTAACTATGCTTGTATCCGCATTCACTTGTATTAATGTAGGCAAAAACAACTCAGTTGAAGGCTCTGCACGATTTCTACTGGCGTAGAAACAGGCATTAATACTCACAAGGCCCTTCAAAGTCCATGGCTGTTCAGATGTTAATATCTTGTCTATTTTTTTTTCATTTTTAGGGCCTTCTTTTTTCAATGTCACCAGAATTTGTGGCACCAGCGTTTTAAATCCCTTTGTCAGAGGAATGAATGTTGCTTTTTTTCTTTCTATAAGCTCTATTACCCCAGGCTCTGCAGCAAAAAAAGTACTTGCAACACAACAACTGAATACCCCTACAAAAAATGTTCTTTTTACATTCATTACAACTTCCCTATTAGATATAAAACATCATAAATCGGCTATAATTTAACATTTTTTTATTCGGAGTCAAAGATTGGAAAGTTCGACTATTTTCTCTTTATCTCTGCGTGGCCAATAATTCACCAACGACTTTAAAGAAAAGGTACTTTCATCAAAATTTTCAAAATGATAACCCAATAATAACTGTAATAATTCTGTTCTCTGAGAGCTGCTACGCTCAGCACGATGAGCCGCCGCAGCTTTTTGCAATTCCCTTGATAAGTCTTGTGGCGTAAAAAAACTACAATCTTCATAACGCATTGGAATCGACACCCGCGGTCCTGATATTGCTGGGATACTAGGACGCACACCACAATGTTCTTTCCAAGACGCCAAAAAGGTTTCTATTTTCATGATACGAGCGCGATACGTTCTATCACCATTTGTATGGTACTTTACATTGACACAGTCTATCCCCAAATAAGCGATTGCCCTATCTCGACCAGATATTACCTTCACCATCGCCAATTGCTGAATTGAAGGGTCAAGTATTTTATATGTCCTTCCAGGTAGGATCGTATGTCCATAACGCTCCTTTGCTGATTCAAAAAAATAACGCGTATTGCCGCAATGGCAGATTGGTAAAGGATCAGAACATTCCACCGGCAACAATGCTAGGCCATCTTTTTTTGATACATTATATTTTTTAAGAAAAGAAAAATCATTACAAAACTCATACCAAATTGGAGCATCATCAAATTCAATACGCCATCTACCCTGGTTTCTTGTTTTATTTATTCTTGGCTTATGATGAACTTCCAATGTATCCATGGCAGAACTAGCCATTATCATAAAAAAAACACTGCCCCCAAAAAAAATCTTCATACACTTCCTAACACATGCTCTACTTTGTGTAAAAACAGTTTTTATCCGACGATAATCATTACCAATTAATAGCGAATGCATTTGCATAAATCTAGTAATTTTATTCACCAGTACGACTCGTTTAATTGGATATTCATTGAACACAACCCGATCAAACTATTGACTTTTTGAAAATAAATCAGCTATAATGATTCATAGATAGCACTTCAGTTAAAAAACGAGGTTTTCCATGTTGAAGACAAAAAAAGGCCGTTTATTGATCGCATTCCTACTCTCTGCCATCACTTTTAATAATACTTACACTATGGACCGGCCTGAAGAAGAAGGTATCCTCGGATGGGTTGCCGTGGTTGGTGGTGTTCTTTTGGGCGCTGTAGCAATGAAATATTTGTGGCAGTCACAACCAAACGAACCATTTCTTTTTTCCGAATTACCTCAAGATATGCAAAACAAAATTATTGAACTAGCAAGCCTCTATTCAACAGCAGAATCGATTGATATTGCCGCACAAACGATTAATTCTCTTGCTCAAGTAAACAAAGAACTTAACCAAAAAATTAACGATCCCAAATTTTGCCTGCAGTTAATTAAGCATCTTTCAGAAAAATTTAGCCTTTCTAACGAGGTCGTAACCAAAAAATTACAGACTCAGGAAGCAAAAAGAAGACTTGCTTTGCAAAAACAACTCTATGATGCATGCACTTTTGAGATAGATTTTGAACCAATAAAAAATGCTTATTACAATGGCGCTGATTTGGAATTTACCTATGAAATGCCACCACTTGCTCCAACGCCTCTTCTACTATTCATATATAACCTAACAGTCGTCGACGAAATCTTTGCACAAAAAAATTTACAACAATTACTTACGCTCCCTATCAACATCAATCACGCAGAACCAAAACAAGGAAAAACGGCTTTAATGATCGCATGTCAAAAATTTTATCGAGCGGCGTGGGCTATTCCCATATTCCTTACTAATCCAAATATCAAGATTAATCAACAAGATAACGATGGCAACACAGCCCTTATGCTGTATGTCAAATTCGGGGGACAGCTTTCTGAACAAATACTAAAAGATTTTATTACAGCGGGAGCCAATCCTAACCTTGCCAACTTTGCTGGCGAAACGCCATTACAAGAGCTTGTGCGAGCTAATCCACATACCCTTGAAGCTGTTAATAACTATCTAAGAGAAACTCAACAAAAATAACTGCCGCTATTGGTGATTGCTCAGCATATGCTCCATTCTTTGCAAAAACAGTTTTATCCGACGATAATCACTTCCAATTAATAACGAATATGTGTGCATAAATCTAGTAATTTCATTCACTCGTGGGACTCGTTTAATTGGATATTCATTGAAAATGACCCGACCAAACTATTGACTTTTTGAAAATAAACAAATCATAATGATTTATGGATAATGTTTCAGTTAAAAAACGAGGTTTTCCATGTTGAAGACAAAAAAAGGTCGTTTATTGACCGCATTCCTACTCTCTGCCATCACTTTTAATAATACTTACACTATGGACCAACCTGAAAAAGAAAGTATCCTCGGATGGGTTGCAGTGATTGGTGGTGTTCTTTTGGGCGCTGTGGCAATGAAATATTTGTGGCAGTCACAGCCAGACAAACCGCTCTCCTTCACCGAATTACCCAAAGACATACAAAATCAAATAATTGAATTGACTAGTCTCTATTCAACAGCGGAATCCATTGATATTGCCGCACGAACAATTAATTCTCTTGCCCAAGTAAACAAAGAACTTAATCAAAAAATTAATGATCCCAAGTTTTGCCTACAATTAATTAAGCATCTTTCAGAAAAATTTGGCCTTTCAAATGAAGTCGTAGCCAAAAAATTACATACTCAGGAGGCAAAAAGAAGACTTGCTCTGCAAAAGGAACTTAGTAATGTATGTAAATTCGCGTTCGCGAAAAACATTGAACCAATAAAAAAATTATATGAAAATGGTGCTGATTTGGAATTTACCTATGAAATGCCGCTGCTTGCTCCGACGCCTCTTATGCTATTCATATATAAACCATCATCCATCGAGGAAATCTCTGCACAAAAAAATTTAGAACAATTACTTACGCTCCCTATCAATATTAATCAAGCAGAACCAAAACAAGGAAAAACGGCTTTAATGCTCGCATGTCGAGCATTTTACCAAGCATGGGCTATTACACCACTTCTTAATAATCCAAACATTGCAATTAACCAACAAGATCACAAAGGCAACACAGCTCTTATGGTGTATCTCACATCAGGGGAAGAGCTTTCTGAACAAATATTAAAAAATTTTATTACAGCGGGAGCTGATCCTAGCCTTGCTAATTTTGCTGGCAAAACACCATTACAAGAGCTTCTGCAGGTTAATCCTCATATCACTGAAGCTGTTAATAACTATCTAAGAGAAACTCAACAAAAATAACTGCCGTCATTGGTGATTGCTCAACATATGCTCCACTCTTTGCAAAAACAGTTTTATCCGGCGGTAATCATTACCAATAAGCAGGGAATACGTCTGCATAAATCTAGAGATTTTGTCTTCTGTCAGGATATTAAGATCCTTGTATTGCTTGAGCAGTGCAAGCAATAACTCATCCATATTAAAAATCTGCGCAGAATGAGTAAAAAGAAGATGAAGATACTTATGATTTGCAAAAAAAATCTTACTCGTTTCTGTGTCAGGATGCATTATAAACGCATGAATTTTGGGCGGTTCAGGGGCGATAAGATAGGACATCGATTTTTTTTCTTGATACCCAATAGCGATACACGAAAATGTTGTTTTGAGAAATTCAAATATTTGTGGTTGCTCTTTAAGCAGCTCTTCTTCAGTCTTTTGATAAGGAAATGGATAACGAACAGGATCCATTGAGCCGGTCTGAACTTGATGAACAATACCAAAAACAGTACGTTTTTTACCCTCAATTGCAACAAATGAACCAAACTCGGGGAAGGTATCCCACGCCCAACTTTGTGCAAGCCAACCTGTTAATGAGCTTTCAATCACTTCGGCAAAGTATTTCTCCTGCTTTATCATTATGTACTCCCAACAAAGCATCCAAAGATAATTGCTCTTCTTTTTTTTCATCGCACTGAAGCAACTTAGTCAAAAAACTTGTCCGATGAATAACGGAATAATGGGACTTTTTAATCACTGCTGTATGTGCCGAAGTTCCATATCCTTTATTATCTGACCATTTATAACCAGGAATTGCAAGATCATATAACCCCATCATGGAATCTCGGGTAACTTTAGCAACAATGGATGCGGCAGCTATAGAACTTGATCGGCTTTCGCCTTGTGTAAAATAATAGACAGGAATATCGCCAAAAGAAGTATTAGAAAGGTTGAGAGGCATTGCATCTGTCAAAATGATTGATGGCCGCCGACCTGATGCCTCAAGAACATGCATAAGAGCTTTTTTCATAGCAATAAGCGTTGCCTGCCAGATATTATGCTCATCTATCGCGCGGTGATGAACAATACCAACACCATAATAACAATGCTTTTTGATCCATTTAAACGCTTTATTGCGCTCTTCAGCAGTCATAATTTTGGAATCTTTAAGCGATGCATGGGTTTTGCCAAGGGGTAAAATGACCGCTGCTGCTACCACAGGGCCAGCAAAACAGCCTCTCCCTACTTCATCAATGCCCACCACAAACCCCTGATTTTGCCAGGCCTGCATCTCAAAAGAGTTCTTTTTTATATTGCCTGTTTGTCTTGTAGTGACCATTTATTTCATTTCCATTTGACAAAGTCATCACAATGAGTACAATTAGAAATAATACAGAAGTTTCAACTATTACCATCAGTATAACCACATTCGAAGGAGATATAAAGATGATTTCAATCTCAACTCAATTGCGTGTAAAAGAACTTTTAAGAGAAAAAGGTTGGACAACTAAGATTCTAGCTGAAAAGACTGGGATGTCTGAAAGTTACCTGACTCATATAAAAAATGGTACTCGTCGCTGGAACGAAGATTCACTCAGAAAATTATCACAAGCCTTTGAAATCAGCCCAATTGACTTGTTCGCTGAACACCGTCAACGCACTGATGACATTGATAAAAACGTAAGCATGCCAGAACAATCTGATCTTGAATTACAAGTTAAAGTTGTTCCTGTTGTTGGAGAAGTTCCATCAAATCCATCTCCTTATAACAACCAATTGATGCAAGTTACAACTGGTTACAAAGATGTGTTTGTTCCAGTATTCAACTCAGCTGATAATGCAATGTTCGCTCTTTGTGTTGAAAACAATGCAATGGCGCCAACATTTGTAAAAGGTGATTACTTAATAGTATCTCCAGAAGTTTGGACACGCTCAGGCGATATCGCTGCTGTTGAATTTGGCAACGATACTCCAACTAAAGCAATCATGCAGGTTACGTATACTGAAGACTTTATTGTTCTTGAATCAGTCAACCACAAACAACCTCCTATAGCGTTAGTTCGTGGCAAAGATCACTTCAGAATAATTGGTCGTGTTATCCAACGCAGCCAAAAATTTGCATAAAAACTTTCCGACCCGCTCATCCTGAGCCTGTCGAAGGATAATAAATAGCAGAAATTACCAAAATAGGTGTTTCTGCTATTTTTACGCATTTTTACCAGCGCCATGCTTTTGACAAGTAGAAATACACCATTTATACTTATAGTTGAAACAAGTGTTTAAATCTACCCTAAAAGGATTCAACAATGACTATATCAAAAAAATTATCACTCGCAGCTACATTCATTGTAGCCACCACTCCATCAATAGGATTTTGCTATACAGCCTCTGACTTAGACAAAACTGTATTAATTGCTGGCCTTACCGCAACAGGGGTAGGGATATCTGGAGCTGCTGGCGCTATTGTTACAGCTATAGGAATAGACAAAGTATGCACGGCTAAAAAAATAAAAGCTCAAGTTTTGCACTCTCAACCACTCAGAAAAAGTGGAATAAAGTATATAAAAGTGGGTACTGTTATGATGCTTCCTTTGGCAGCTATAATAGCGGCAAACGCATATGATTATTCTCAAATTCCGTCAGAACTAAAACAACCGAAAAAAGAGCTAATTGAAGAGCCAAAAGATACACCTAAAGATCAAGCTGTCTAGTTCTTTTTTGTTAAAGCTAATAGATAGCAGAAACCCTAGTATTTTACAGGGTTTCTGCTATTATCATTTGTAGAGGGTTTTGCAGGAACTATCCTGTCTTAATTCAATAAAACGGCGTATGCCAGTTTTATAGTTATAATAACGTGCACCCAATTCAAATTTCTCTAAAATGGGGTCCCCATTTAGAATGCAATGGCGAATGGGGCTAAATTAACTTCCAAATCACATAAAGGTTCACCTATGATGCGTCAATACGAAGCATTATTGCTCACCGTTCCGGAAATTACCGGCGACGAAGCAAAACACCTGGAAACACAGCTTGATAAAGCTATCAAGACTGGTACAGGTTCTACTATCTCTTTCGAACGCTGGGGAAAATATAGATTAGCATACGAAATCAACAAAAGTGATTACGGTGTTTTCTTCTTGATGCGTTTTGAACTTCCACAAGGAACAAAAACTGTTGCCGATATCAAAACATTACTTAAAGTAAAACTTAACAATGTTGTGATGCGTGATATGATTTCTGTCCTTGACCCAAAACATCCTCTTACATATCAAAGACCGCGCTCTCTTGAAGAAGCTCCAGCTCGTGAAGCTGACAGTTTCTCTAAAGATGCTAAAATGCCTGGATTCTTCTCTATGGATGATAGAGACGAAATTGATGAAGATTAAATCATAACGATATCTAAGATTGGAAAATCATGACAAAAAAAATCAAACTAAAAATCAGCGCGCGTCTGGTTAAAAAACGCTCACGCCGCGGTAACGGTAATCGTTCCAAAATGTGTCGCTTCTGTTCTGATAAAGAGCAAGTGTACGGAATCGATTACAAAAATGCTACGTTCCTTAAAGGTTTCTTGACAGAACGCGGTAAAATATTACCTTCTCGTATTTCTGGTGCATGCGCACGTCACCAACGTGTAATTTCACAAGAAATCAGAAAATCCCGTGTTATGGCACTATTACCATACTCAGGGCCAGCATTTTAAGGCCTACTTCGCTCTAACGAGCTACGAAGGCCAGGCCCAGAAAGAATAGATATAGCGCGCTCATCCTGAACTTGTTGAAGGATTAAGCGCGCTACTTTTTTGATTGAAAAATATGCTATGGTAAGCATAGTCAATTAACCCAAAGGAGTCTCTATGAATATAAAAAATATAGTTTTATTATTGCTTGTATGCGTACCAAATATAATCACAAGCAAGACAACAGAAAATGAACGCATTTTTTCTGATTCTGATTTTGAACTAAAAACAGCCTATGTCTCATGGGCAGTCTCGCTAGATTACCAGGCAGCAGAGTTTGCATGCAAAGTATTTGTCCAAAACCGATGCTCTCACCTTGAATCTCTTGAGTCTAAAGAACGTGACAATCTATTTATGGAATGCATGTATCAATCTTTCCACTTAAGTCCACAATATAAAAAATACTGTGAATTGCGTAAATTACACGAAAATAAAGAAGAACCTGTAGAACCGGGCAATAAATCGCAATCCATTTTAGCTACTACCCACCCTAACTGACACAGCAATATCAGTTTTCTGCCGGATTAAAGTTCCTCGAGCGCTCACCCTGAACTTGTTGAAGGGTGAGCGCGAACAGCATAGATATTTCGGGTTTAATAGTAAGCTATAAATAACAATTTTTTGATATTTTGGTTACCTATAGATTACTTTTTTTATAAAATTTGGTGATCTATAGGTAACCAGAAGACACATTCATCTCTAAATATTCAAAAACATCAACCCAATCATTGATAAAAATAATTTCATTTGGTAATATTAAGACTATAGGGATTGTTTGCTAATAATTGGAAATAGTTATGACTATGATAAAAAAACTTACTCTCATCACTCTCGTTACCTTTGGCACACCATTTGTTACCCAAGCTTATGATGCCGATAAGCTTAAGCAACAAGTAGAATCTATTACAGCATTTGCTCAAGAGTTACGCCAACAAAATAGCCCTGAATCTAACGACCTTGCCACATGGCTGACAAGCAAAGTCTTGGATGAGTCAAATACAACAGATAGAGATATCATTGCCATGGCAGCTTTCGCAACTAAGAATCAATCAAAAACAGAGTCGCAAATCGCCGCTTTGTCAAAGAAGGTTGGCTATATTATTGCATATTTATTTGCTACAACCTTAGGCGGAATTGCAGCATCTTATTGGTATTATGACTATCTTCAAAAAAAGCGAAATAGTGGTTGGCTGTAAATAATTAGAAAATTGACCAGGATAACCAGAGGAATAGTTATGACTATGGTAAAAAAACTAGCCTTTATCTCTCTTTGTGCCTTTGGCATACCATTTGTTACCCAAACTTACGATGTTGACGCGCTTCAAACAGAACTACAATCTATTGAAAAGTATATTCAAGTATTGCATCAAGAAAATGCCTCTAAATCTACCAAACTTGCCACATGGCTTCAAAACAAAATAAATGATACATCCAAAACAACAGATGATGATATCATGATCATGGCTAGCATGGCAAACAAGAATGAATCACAGATCGCTTCTTTGTCAAAAAAAGTTGGCTATATCGCCGCATACTTATTCGCTGCAACCATTGGCGCAATTTCAGCATTTTATTGGCATTATAGATATATTCAAGAGCACAGAAATTCAGGCTGGCTGTAAACAATCAGAGGAATAGTTATGACTATGATAAAAAAACTTACTCTCATTGCTCTCGCTGCCTTGGGCATGCAATTTGTTGCCCAAGCCTATGATGCTGATGCGCTTAAGCAACAAGTAGAATCTATCACAGCGTTTGCTCAAGAATTACGCCAACAAAATAGCCCTGAATCTAACGACCTTGCCACATGGCTGACAAGCAAAGTCTTGGATGAGTCAAATACAACAGATAGAGATATCATTGCTATGGCAGCTTTCGCAACTAAGAATCAATCAAAAACAGAGTCGCAAATTGCTGCTTTATCAAAGAAGGTTGGCTATATTATTGCATATTTATTCGCTACAGCCTTAGGTGGGCTTGCAACTTCTTATTGGTATTACAAATACCTTGAAGAGCGCAGAAATGCCGGTTATCTGTGAACATAGTAATTAGAGGAATAACTATGACTATGATAAAAAAACTAGCCTTTATCTCTCTTTGTGCTTTGGGCTTGCCATTTGTTACCCAAGCCTATGATGCTGATGCGCTTAAAACAGAACTCCAATCTATTGCAAAGTATATTCAAGAATTACGCCAACAAGACAAAACTAATAAGCTTGCCACATGGCTTGAGAGCAAGATCTTGGACACAGTCAATACAACAAATAATGATATCATTGCCATGGCAACTATCGCCAACAAACATGAATCACAAATTGCTGCTTTATCAAAAAAACTGGGTTATGTCATTGCATACTTGTTCGCTGCAACCTTAGGAGCTACAGGATTTGCATATGCATATTATCGATATCTTATGGCAGAGAGAGCCTCTGGCTGGGCGTAAATAACTAAAAATCTGACCAAAAAAAGACCTATGGGGTAATTCGCAAGAATTACCTTTTTTTTGCGTCTAAATACTCTCCAGTAGCTCTATCCGCTATCTTTTTAGCCCAAAAACAGCCTACAGCAGCCCTTTTTGACATATTTAATTTCACTTGGTAATATTGATAGCAATAGAGAAATTATGTAATAAACGGAGGTCTTATTATGACTATTTCAAAAAAACTATTTCTTACAGTTGCAACACTTACGACATGTGTATCTTCAATAGCACTACAGGCCACTTTCAATGATAGCATAGAGACTGCAGCAAGTCTGACCATCGCAGCTTTAGGACCTAATATTATCCTAAAAAACCTAGTCGATTTAAAAATTGCTGAAGACCTTGCAAATATAACTCCCGGACCAAAAGATCTACAAAAACAGGTCTTAACCCTTCAAAAACGCGCTCATATTGGCTTAGTGATTGGAGCTGTAGTATCAACTTCTCACATCCTAGGTGTATCATTAGCTGCTGCCAAGAAAACAACTCCAAGCTCACAAGAAGAAAATAATCTTCCTACAGCAGAATAATAAAAATTCAACAGAAGTATTGAACGGGTGATTCTTACGAATCACCCTTTTTTGTATTCCATTTCCAACTTTAAACCCTCAAGTTCTTAGCCCTCAATCCTCGCTATTCTTCGCACGGAGTCCCGAATCAAAAGGACATGTCCACCGACTGTGTGCGCCATAGCTTTACCGTGTCCTCGGAAGCTTTTAGCGAAGGATGGAGTGACGGCGTGAGCTTTAGCGAAGGCGGAAGTGAAAATTGGGGTAAAAATCACCCTTTTTTGCGTCTAAATAGCCTCCAGCAGCTCTATCCACTATCTTTTTACCCCAAAAACAGCCTGCCGCAGCCCTTTTGACACATTTAATTACATTTGGTAATATTAATAGTGATAGAAAAATCATGTAATAAACGGAGGTCTTATTATGACTATTTCAAAAAAACTATTTTTACTTACTACTTTGGTAGTTGGTTTCCAAGCAAATATGTCTGCAAATGAGTATCAAACTGTAGAAGATGTCAAAAGACAGCAAATCTTTAACTTTGCACTCACGTTAAAACAACAAGATAACACAGATGCAAAAACGGTATCTGAGTGGATAGAACATGACCTTTTTGGTATTACTAACATTTGGTTCTACAACCTCGACAAGATAATTACGATACTTAATGCTCAACTGACAACAGAAGAAAAAGTTGCATATATTTTGCAATTAAAAACGAGTCAAGAAGAGCACATTGCTCAAGATAAAATTGCTCTAGAAAAAAGACAAAAAGAATACGATCAAGCAGCAGAAAAACAAGCAAGACAGTACCGTATAGATCGCATTAAAGAAGCTCTTACTATTGGAGCTGTTATGACTGCCGCTGTAGCTGTGTTACCTTGTTTAGCTACTGTTTCAGAAACTGTTGGTCAACATATTGGACCAAAAATAGTTGCCGCTCTGTTTACTGCGTAAATTATAAAAATAAAGAAAGCTCTGGGTTATTCCAGAGCCTTCTTTTACAAAAAGAAAGATCCCATTATGACAATTTCAAAAAAATTATTATTCGTAAGTATGTTAACAGCTAGCATCACAGCAATCAATGCTGTTTCAATGGATGGCGTTGATACCAACCTATTGACTCCCTACGTAGAAAAAGCTCAACACGCTTTTGCAGTAGCCCACGAAACAGTACAATGGCAAGATCATGGTGCACAAGAAATCTTAGTAACGGGTAAACCAATTGCAAAAAAATTATACACAGCACAAAAATCAATCCTTAAAGGCATTAAAAAAGAACTCAAGCGTACTGCAAAATTACAAAAAAACAGCGATGCTCAAACATATCTTGAAGCACAAAAGCTGTATAAAGCCTTTAAGCACTTAGTCTACAAATCTTGGAAAAAAAGCGTAAAAGCTCGATATCAAGAAACAAAAAAAAGTAACGATCCACACGCATGGGGATGGATACATCATTACAAACTTGTTGTAGGAAGCTGCTAAAAACCACACATTTATATTCTAGAGGATTAAATACTATGACAATTTCAAAAAAATTATCATTCGCTATTCTGCTAACTCTTGGCGTACAATTTGTTGCACAAGGATATTATGCTCTATATGAACCCAACAGCCAACAAATTTGTATGCTAAGCTTTTGTAAAGAATTACGTCAGCAAAATAATGTAAATGCAGAGAATCTTGCCTCCTGGCTTGAAAAGAAAGCTTATAATTCATATGAAAGTGAGCAAGATGCTATTGTTGCCATAGCAAATATCATCAATGATTCAGCATTAACTATTGAATCAAAAATCACTATTTTCTCTCAAGCAATGGAAAAAGAAGCAAAAGAACAGAGAAATCAAAAGATTAAAAAGTTCGCAAAAATTGCATGCGGCACAGTGGTGGTTGGAATTCTCGCAGTAGCAGCTCTTATTGCTATTGAAAATTCAAATACCTCTGTATTCAACCCAGGACAGGGCGTGCAAATTAGAGTGAATAAACAGTACTTAAATCAATGGTCAGATATATTCCGTTCTTAATTGCCTAAAAACTAGCTATAAAGGATTATTATGACTATTTCAAAAAAATTATCATTCGCTGTTCTGCTGGCCTTTGGCGTGCAACTGAGTGCGGGTGCATTTTTTGATGATATCCAAAGCGAAAAAACACTCATTCTCAGTTTTGCACAAGATTTACGCAACCAAGATAGCACTCAAACACAAAAGATTGCACAATGGCTTGATCAACAAGTTATTGGTTCATCAAGATACAGAGGAGCAATTGTAAACATAATCACCAACAACGATTTAACTGAAAAATCAAAAATCACCCTATTGTCTGAAATGATAACACAACAAAAAAGAGACAATATAAAAGATTTTCTAGGCACTATCTGTGGTGGCATTCTATTCGCTGGTACGTTCAGCGCACTTGTATGGCTTGCAATTGAAGAAGCTAAAAATCCAAAACCAGTATTCGTCTATCGTGAACCAGGCGTCAGAATTACTTTAAATAACTCTGGCCTTCGCGTACAGACGAGAAACTCATATTGGCCTTATTCAACAACAAAATACAGCTATTATTGGCAAGCAACCTAAGAACTTAAAGAAAAGCCCTGGACTTCCGGGGCTCTTTTATTGAAACATCGATCCAATCGCTACACCCACAGGTCGCTTTACAGTCTGAAATTAAAATGGTATACTTAAAATAGATAGAAAAATGTATCTTTTTTAAAGGGGATTATATTATGACTATTTCAAAAAAGCTCTTAATCGTTGCATCATTGGCTCTTGGTCTACAATTACCTGCTACTGCCTATTTTAGCGCAACAACATTCAAAACAGAAATTACATCTATTTTAAACTTCACGGATACTCTACGAGAAGAAAAAACTGAGATGGCAGACAAATTGGTTGCATTGTTAGACAAAGAATTCAAAAATGCAGAAGATAAATATGAATGGACACGCTATACCCTTGACGACCTTGACGTTATTGATATGGCAAGAATAATTGAAACAGACACAACTCTTGATGCTAAAATGGACGCGATATCAGCGATCTTAGCACACAAAGAAGTCGCAAAAGCATTCAGTCTTAAAAAAGAAGCTGAGCGCAGACGTCAAGAAATAATTCAAGGGATTATGTTTGTTAGTGCCATGGGAGCAATACTTCTGGGCCATGGCTATATGTGCTGCAACCAATAAATTTAAAAAAACATCGAATGTAATAAAGCCCTGGATTCCAGGGCTTTTCTTATTTAAAAAACACCCTTTTTATGTTATTCTAAAGGTATGAAATCATACAAATTAACCATAGCTTATGACGGCTCCCATTATTCTGGCTGGCAAACACAAGACCACAAGCCTTCTGTTGCTGGCGCCCTTAATAAAGCGTTTTCAAACGTGTTTAAGCATGAAATGCGCATACTTGGCGCATCTCGCACCGATGCTGGCGTACATGCTCTTGGGCAAGTTGCACGCATAAAAACAGATCTTATAATCGCGGCAGATAGATTAAAATGGGCATGGAACAATGCATTACCTGGCGACATTACTATTCGCTCGCTTGAAGAAGTTGCTGATACCTTCAACCCGTTTTGCAATGTAGAAACAAAAATATATCACTATCATTTTTTTGTTGAACGACCACTGCCATTTATTCAGCGTTATGGTTATTTTTATCCGTATAAAATTGATTTTGATCTACTCAAGAAAGCTTTGAACTTTTTTGTTGGCACTCATGATTTTGCCTCTTTTAGAAACAGTGAAGACACGCGCGAAAACACTATTCGCACAATTGATGCAATTAGTTTAGAATATTTACCGCGTTATAAAGCGTATCGCATCACGGTGATAGGACAAAAATTTTTACGCCATATGATTAGACGTATTGTTGGAGCAAGTTTACACATTGCAACCAAAGGAATTTCTACATTCCCTTTGTTACAAAAAGTAATGGATGCGCGCAACCCTGCTCACACATTGCCCAATGCTCCTGCGCAAGGATTAATGCTCTATAAAATTATGTATAAAACAATGTTATAATTGCTTTGAACAAATTAGTAACCTCTTAATAGGGGTCCCCATGAGAAACGAAGTATAGCATGGGGTTAAGTAAGGAATTTCTATGGTTTCATCTCGTACAAAAAAAATAGTCTTATTTTTAAGCATTGCTCTTGCTGCATGCAGCGGGGCTGCAATCTACCACTATCACTACTCTGCTCCAAAAGATAACATCTACGATTTTAACCCCACACGAGATACTCAAGCAATGATGGATATTTTCCACAAAGATTGGCACTGGCTACTCTCAAGCCCAGAATCTTCTCCTGCTTTTATGATTAAGCACCGTACCCATGATACAAATCCTATGCACTTTGGATCGTTGCACATTAAAGTATTACGCGAAGGTGATAAACTTGCTGGATTTGCAGCATATTTCATGGAAACACCAAAACAAGGACGATTGCTTTTCTTAGCTGTAAGTCAGGATTTTAGGGGCAAGGGATATGGTAGAACTTTAGCACTACGTGCTATGCAAGAATTATTCAATATGGGCGCTGATCATATTGCATTGTGGACACGTGTTGCCAATTTGCCTGCGCAAAAAATTTATAGAGAACTTGGGTTTCAAGAAGTGCTTGAAGAAAATGGCTATTTATTTTTTGAATTTTGGCCTTATTAATTTTTAAAAATCTTTAATCCAAACATCCAACACACAAAATAAACTAAATTAAATCAACACACGCTTTAAAAAGCATGTGTTGATTTAATAAATACTCTAAGAAAACTGATTTGTTTGATATTGGTATAATTCGTCTTGATACTGTGGATCTGATTCTACAATGTTTTTAGCATCAACAAGAGAATCAATTACAACATTTGCATAATGTCGTGCTGCATAATAGTCGTGTTTTAAGAGAGATACATTTGATTGCAATGTAACAATGTCAGCCTCAATGTTTTTAACAAAATGCACAAGTGCATATTCATTATTATCACCCTCACGTATGTACTCTCTGATCCATACTGTCATTTCCGATGGGTTTTTGAATGTTGACATAGTCATCAGAGGTGAATACCAACCGTTAATACGCCTTACTGAATCATATAATATGAAATATGTTTTGTGATATTCTAAACAATCAATACAATAATCAAATCCTATAAGCAATGAATCAATGCGATGCAATAAATCACGCATAATATACAATTGCTCTTGATCATCTTCATATGAAATATAAGCATCAGCATCGTTGATGCGTTTGGTCAAATCTTTGGAATAAGATTGCAATTCATTTCGTACAGACAAAATTTCTGAATGAAATGCGGCACAGGGAGTGCCAGTAGTCCATACAGTCGATCCATATTCATAGCTATTCCATATAGATGCCGCAAAACCATCTAAAGCTGCTTCTGAAATTAAGTCAATTGGCTTATCTACTCTAAAATAGCCAGCGATCCTACCATATTTGGCATTCAATCTATTATATTCTCGCTCTATGTGATTAATAAGTTTCCAATCTGTAAACGCTGCTCTATCTGTTGCTTCTACGCTACTATCTACTCTCAAATTACGCTTATTCACTTTACGCTTATTCACTCGAGGATAAACATCTACCGATCCTAGCAACAATAACATCAATAAAAAAAACTGATGATTTTTCATGATTTCCCTTGTTTGCGTAGCCAACATTAACTTCAATTTTCATCTTATACTATTTGCCCTAAACATAGGCGCTTCAGTGTTATTATATCACAAATAAGATATAATGTAAACAGCAGTAGGCGCTTTCAATACAAATAGAGAAGGTGAGCATTGTTTAAGAAAATTTTTAATGGATATTTATTTTTTGAATATTGACCCAATTAGTCAGAGAAATCACATTTTTAATCAAAACAAGATTAATGCCCAACTTTAGTTGGGCATTAATCTTGTTTTGATTATATCTTACTCGTAATACTTCTCACTCTCTCTTTTCACCATCTCACCAGGCACCTCTAACCCCATATTCCTCAAAATAAATGGCGCAATATCAGATAACTCTGTTAACGGCAACGTAGCACCATTACCTTCAAAATTTTTTGTAATCATGATAAAAGGAACCGGATTGCTGGTATGCGCAGTGCGCGGCTGCCCTGTTGCTTCATCAAACATATCTTCTGCATTCCCATGATCGGCAGTGATGTAGAGTATGCCATTCATTTTTTCTACAATCTCATCATACAAAACACCAAGTTGCCTATCTAAGCACTCTACCGCTTTAATTGTTGCATCAAAATCACCTGAATGCCCTACCATATCTGCATTGGCATAATTAATTAAGTAAAAATCGCATGGATTTTTTTCCAATGTTTCAATCACACTCTGAGTAATCTCATTGGCACTCATTTCAGGAATATTTATATAATTTTCCCCTACAATCGAGTGAATCATTTTTCGTGTTTCTGTTTTGACCGGCTCTTCTTTTTCACCTCTAAAAAAATAGGTAACATGTGCATACTTTTCTGTTTCTGCAATGGTAAAAATAGTTTTGTTGTGTTCAGCTAAAATGTCTTTAAGCGTATTACGTACATCATCGCGTGGAAATAAAACTGTCGTTACTACATCATTACCATATTCAATGGGAGTCATAAAAAAAGTGAGTTTGAGTGGCTTTGGAGTAAAGTGAACAAAATGTTCTTGAGTAAAACACTGTGTTAATTCACGTGCACGATCAGGTCTGACGTTACAGAACAATATACCATCACCATTGTGTATAACGCCTGCGCTATCAAGTTGTGTTGGTGGAATAAACTCATCAGTGATGTTATGTGCATAATTGCGCTCAAGAACTTTTTCCCATGGCTCATATGGCTCGGGTTGCTTTTCAGTCAATACGCGGTAACTTTTTTCTATGCGATCCCAATTGTTATCACGATCCATGGAATAAAAACGCCCATGTAATGAGCCAATAACAACCTGATCATGATTATAGTATTTTGCTAATTGCACCAGCCGCTGTAAATAATCATGCGCAGATTGTGGAGATACATCACGCCCATCTAAAAATGGATGCACTACTATTTTTTTTATTCCTGCTTGTACCGCTGCTGTAATTACTGCATGGATCTGTGCTTCATGCGCATGTACCCCTGCATCAGATAACAAACCAAGAATATGCAGCACACCACCAACACTCTGCAATTTTGCAAATTGTTCAACAAGCACTTTGTTATCTGCGAAAGTACCGTCTGCAATACTATCTAACCATACTTGCATCGGCTGCTTGATTATTCGACCTGCTCCAATAGTCAGATGACCCACTTCGGAGTTGCCAATCATATTATCAGGCAGTCCTACAGATTTACCAGCTGCTGATAAAATTGCATGAGGATAGCGCTGCCACCACTGATTAAAATGTGGCATATGTGCATGCGCAATTGCGTTATATTTTTTTTCTGTTGAATAGCCAAAACCATCTAAAATAACAAGAGCGATTGGATGAATATTTTTCATATTATGTAACCCATACGCAACTTACTTGTCGCCCTGCAACATCACCTTGTCTGCGATAAGAATTATACTCATGATTACAAATTGTACACTTGCTAAACTGCTCATGAATAGCATTTTCAGGTACGCCTAATGATAGTAAAAGCTTTTTATTAAATAAGAGTAAATCAAAGAAATAACCATCATCCTTCTTGGTAATAGTTTCACTTGCAAAGGTAAACTTTTTTTCATCAACATGGGGTAAAAAGTCTTCTGTAACTTTATAACAACACTTTTGAGCAGATGGCCCAAACGTAATAGATAGATCATTGACTGTTGTGCCATATTTTTGCTGCATAGAATCAAGGACAGCTTTAACAATAGTATTTCCGTCTGAGTTGCTGCCCACGGAACCACGCCATCCTGCATGCGCAATACCAACAGCCCCATGTTTTGCATCAACAAAAATAATGGGTAAACAGTCTGCAGTTGCAATACCAAGCCCTATGTTGCGTTGATCTGTTATTAAAAAATCTCCCTCAACTGAAAGATCCTGCATTGCACGGTTATTTTCTTCTATTACACACCCAACAATACCATGTACTTGTTTGAGTAAGATAATATTGGCAAGTCCCAACTTGCCTTGAATGCTCTTTGGTTGTTCATCTGCCTTGCCAAAATGGAGCATTGCTTGACCATCAGAAACTATATTCAAATGTGAACTTTTTAATATATTTTTACTCGCTGTTTGAGCTGCCATTTTTTCCTCTTCAATAAAATTTTCAAACAAAGTAAGCAATAACGGGAACATTGCCCAACGATGATGCAATATACAATGTGCTGCAAATTGACACTTATCAACCGTGCGTGACGGCAAAGATAAAAAAGCTCTCATCAAAATTTTTGTTCTTCTGCATATGCGATCTAATGTATCTGCCAATTCTGGTCTATTATCCAAGTGCAACACTTTACTGTACACAGCAGCAGTCTTTTGCAACTCTTGTTGTGCGATCGGGTCATCTACCGGCCATCCTAACTTTTTAAATGCTTCATAATCAGAAAACTCGTTTTTGACGGTCTCATAGAGCGAATTAGCACCATCGATCAAGCAATCAAATACTGCACTTGGCGTTGGTATAGTTATAAGCGCCTTTTGAGCAATACCAACCGGAGAAGGAATCAATGCTTGAGCATTCTGATTATCCTTTTGGAGTGTAGTTAATTTTTTTACTTGATCGCTTGCTACCGTATAGGCCTGAGCTTGTGCATGCAGAAATGCAGGGTACATACTACTCAAGGCCCCATTCATTATTTCTTGATGTTTTTCAATACACAACAAAACTATGTCACGCGCATCGGAACGATCTGGTAGCATACAAAAAATACGAGTCAAATACTCTGTTCTGCGCGTAGCGCGCTCAAGCAATATTTTGCGCGTATCACTATCTTTTATTGTTACAAGATCTCGGTAAATTTGTTGACACTCACGCAATTCACCTTGTGCATACGAATCATCCCTTGGATAACCAATTTTTTTCAATGCAGCATCATCAGATAATTGATTATGTGCCGTTGTAGCAATAGAAGATAAAAAACCAGTAGCCGCAGAAAATGGATTGAAGGAAAGCCATGGCTGGTAAGAAGATGAATTAGATAAATGAGCACTGACCAATCCATTTGAAGATGAAGTTAACTGCGGATAAATGTTCGAAGTTTGTGAACCTTCTGGCTTTTTTGGCGGTTCATCCATCGAAAAAGATGTATGCACAACTGCTGAAAAAAATAACCCCAATACTACTTTGCCATTATTACTCATATTTTTCCCCAAGCGTATAAAAATTAATTTGGCAAAATAGTAGCATAAAAAAATAAGGCGCGGAAATAATTAATCCCCAACTTCAGTAAAAACTTCAGTTGGGGACCCCAATAAAAGATAAGATTAAAAAAACTATACTTGTTCTTTAATAGATATCAATAACAACTTGTGTGGTAGAAGCTGGTACATAGTGCGCTGCTTGCCACGCTTTTTCTCGCTCTATTCGATTGCGCTCTTCAAGAATTCTATTTTGTTGTTGCAATATACGTATTCTATCACGTTCAAGGCGAGCCTGGTCTTCAAGCGCTTGTATACGTTGACGTTCCAAGCGCGCTTGTTCCCACTCATAGAGTTCTTGTTGATAACGAGGATCGGATACAACAATATTTTTTATACCAATAAGATAATCAATCAAACGGTTGGCATATTGCCTTCCAGAGTCATAATTATACGCAAGAGCATACACATTAGACTGCAATGTAGAAATATTGCCTTCTATGATTTTTACAAAACTTCTGAAAGCATATTGCCCACTATCACAACTGATTATGTATCGTTTAATTTCTGATGCAGTAGTGTAAGAACCTGATTCAAAAATGGTTATTTCTTGAATATATTTATTGCGTATAGTGCCTACAGCATCATACAAGCTAAAATAGCTCTTGTGACATTCAAGACATTCTGCAAACAATGCAACATCTGCCAACAATCTTTCTGTACTGCTTAATAAGTTACGCATTGTAGCTAATCTTCTTTGATCTTCGTACGTGTGACATTTGCCAGCAAGAGAGTTAACTCGCTTACGAACATCGGATGCACACGATTGTAGTCTGTGTTTTGCAGACCACACCCCTGAACGATACTCAGACTGGGAAATGTTTTGATTCCACACAAAAGTAGCAAATTCATAAAGAACTGATTCCGAAATAGAATAGACTGGTCTATGTGGCGCATGGACACCCACACCCGCACGTGGACCAAAATAATTCATGGTATTAGTATATTGAGAATCTATAGAACGCAATTCACGGCCTACCCTATCGATAAGCTGATCATCTGTTTCTGAACAACACCAATCTACCAACGCCACAGCTCCTGCAGCAGCTAATAAACCTGCCCCTATAGCACACGCTCCTGCGATAAAACCATCATGCTTGCCGCGCGTATGAGTATTGCCAACGCATAACGATGCCATCAGTGGCAGCGCTAACAGAACAGTATTTCTTCTTTTCATCATAAAATCCCTTCATGTTACACAATGGTACACGATGTTTTATTATTCATAGCTTAGGATACCATGAAGGTATTTGTCTGTAAAAAGGGGGTATTTTTGATATGACAAAGAGAAAACATTTGACACTTGCTCCATTGCATCGCACAATCAGATCGTACATAAAACATAAAGGATCTTTCATGAAAAACATTTTGGTTTTCACTTCTTTTACCCTTACTTGCCTTCTTTCATCAGTGATCATTGCCATGGATAAGAACCACGATACTCCTCGAGAATTTTTTGCATACGCAGACAAAAAACAATGGCACCTATTCAAAGAATCCTTGTCTTCTTATGATGGTCCGTTGAGCACAAGAAACGAGCAAGGATATACCCTTCTTCATCGAGCAGTTCTTGATAGCCAGCAAGACTGTGTTGAAGGTCTTATAAAAAAGGGCGCCCCTCTGAAATCTTCTTATGTGCACCATAATGTTACAGATGGTAGGCAAAAAAAAACAATTATAGCACCGCCACTGCATTACGCGGTATGTACAGGACACTTACCCATCATACAAATACTTATCAGTGCCGACAAAAAGGTAATCCAATCAAATGAGTGTGAGTTTAAAAACACGCCACTTCATCTTGCTGCATGGTTTAATCAAGCACTCGTTGTACCAGTCTTGATTAATAATGGAGCAAATATCGATAGCACCAATGCTCTTGGCAGCACTCCTACTCACCTTGCTGCATGGAGAAACAGCCCTCAATCGCTAGAGGCACTTCTTGGTTGTCACGCTTCAGCTACACAAGAAAACTCAACAGGTAAAGGAAATACTCCTCTTTACTTAGCAGCGAAATCCGGATCATTGGAGAGCCTGACAATACTCATAAAACACTTACGCATTAAACTGTGGGTCTTGGGCGACTTTCTTGCTCATCTTAATCAAAAATGTGCAGGCGACAATTCTAATGCAACACAAGCTGCAGGCATACGAGGAAATGTGCAGTGCTATTGGAACTTGGTGGTAGCAGGTGGAGAATATCAAGAAAAATTGTACAACAAATATACTTATCAAAAAGAATCTATATCTCAAGCCATTTGCGAAAATACACCACTAAAAACATTCATAGAAGCTGTTGAAAAAAAAAGCAAAGATAATCCCCCTCGGTATAATGGTAACACTTCTTTGTGCTCCATCTGCAGCAAAGACTATCTACACAATGACGTCATAATGACTCTTGTGCCTTGTACACATTCATGCCATGCGCATTGTTTTAAAGACTATGCCTTAGACTGTTTTATTAAAAAAAATAAAAATAACCCTCAAGTAAAAGATGTACTCGAACAAGAAACTATTTACGAAACTAAACATCGTTTGCGAACTAGCCCCTTGCAACAAATCAGTTGGAGCCATGCTGATCAATGCCCAACCTGTCAAAGCAGTATTGATGTTGAGAGAGATGGAAATCTGGCTGTATTTTTAGCTCATTAAATAAATAAATGCTATCACCAAAAAAAGAAGCCGATTAAAAGCCTCTTTTTTTGGTGATAGCATTTATTTGCCTACCATGAAATTTTTAGTAAACAGCACGAGCCAACAAGTCTTGCACAAATTCTGGCAAACTATTAAAAATATCGCGCTCGCTATCGGAAAGAAATGTAATCTTATCTTTTGGCCCCAGGCAAATTCTATACAACAACAATGCTGTTGCAAGATCGCAATCATAAAGACTGCCCAATACCTTTGATTGCTCCTCAATTAACAAATCATAGATAATAATAATAGGCGAATCGTAACCAGAAGACTTAGCGATAACTTTTGTACCATCAGGACTAAAGCCTACGTGGGCAACAATATCTGTATAGCCCAAGCTACTTACTGCTCCACTTTTCAGATCAAGCAACATAAGGCCTTTTAATGTATCACCAATTATAATTTTTTCGCCATTTGGACTGAATGCTGCATAATTAACATAACCAATACCGCTGAAAGTATTTTCCAAATCATATAGATGACGCTCACCCGTTTTCACATCAATCAAAACTAAGGGAGTTTTGCCATTACCAGCTACTAAAATATACGTACTATCAGGATTAAATCGTACTAATAATATGTTCTGTAGCTCGAGATTAAATGTGTGCATTCTAAGTCCGGTAATCGCGTTATATAGTATAACCTCGCCGAGTCCGTCTAAAGCAACAGCTATCGTATTGCCATCAGGACTTACATCAATAGATTTAGGTTGCTTGTAGTTTTCTACATAATCTACAAAATTACGTATTTGCGTTCCAGTTTCTACATCACACAAAATAACACCTGTATGCCCGCCTGCAACTACCTTGGTACCATCCAGACTAAAAGCTACTGCAGAGGTATCTTCATCATACCCTGAAAAATTATGGATTTGCCTTCCATCATTTATATCCCACAAAATAAGACCATTTCTCCCACCCGTAACAATTTTCGTGCTATCAGGACTGAATGCTGCACAAAGTGCAAACCCATCTTGTCCTACAATTTCTTGAACCATCCTGTTGTTTGCGATATCCCATACTACAAGAATTTTTCCATCAGATAGAATAATCTTTGTGCTATCAGGACTCAATACCACACGGTGATAGCTCAGCAACTTTTTGGGCAGAGGATGCATAGTTATCATTTTTTTATCTTTTTCTTTTTTTAAATAATCAATTACTAACTTAATCTTAGGACCTACTATTTTTTTTCGTATATCAATATTTAAACGATTTGATGCTCCACTATCTAATAAAACATCAAAATTCATTTTTTGCATTAGAGCATCGATCTGCGATACAAAAATAAATAGAAGCTCTTCAGGCACTTCTAAATAATTACATTTGTTCACAATATCAATCAATCGATCCAAAGGCATTGCTTTAATGTCATTTTTGAGATGACCAAGAAAACCAAAACGATCATTTTTGCTATTTTCATAATTAGCCAATACATCAAAAATGTATGGTATGTTTTGCATAAAAACACCAATAGGCACGGCCCCCT
>Ga0105240_10001077_pt1 | contig 48224 bp, 41 predicted proteins | sample KBSC54metaG_FD_80426 | JGI IMG/M metagenome (GOLD analysis project Ga0105240, IMG submission 80426) | Corn rhizosphere microbial communities from Kellogg Biological Station, Michigan, USA - KBS C5-4 metaG | ecosystem: Host-associated > Plants > Roots > Rhizosphere > Soil | place: Michigan, USA... | reverse complement strand
GCTCCCGCGAAGACGCAGTCCGCGCTCCTGCAAGCCATGCAGGAGCGCACGGTCACGATTGACCGCGACACATATCCGCTCTCTTCGAGTTTCACAGTCTTCGCCACGCAGAATCCAATTGAGTACGAAGGAACCTACCCGCTGCCGGAAGCGCAAAAAGATCGTTTCATGTTGAAGATCAACATGGGCTGGCCGGAACGCAGCGAGGAACTCACACTGGCACAGCGCATGCTGGGAGACGATGCGCCCGAGGCCACACTGGCCGGAGATGCGGTGCATTCCATCACGTCTCCCGACGAACTCGCTACGCTCCAACGAGCGCTACAGGACGTGACGGTGCGGGACGAACTGGTGCAGTACGTGGTCGACGTAATCCGCCGCACTCGCACCCACGAATCGGTTCTCGTTGGCGGAGGTCCGCGAGCGACACAGGCCTTGTTGCTCGCCAGCCGCGCCTTTGCGGCTGTCGCCGGGCGGGACTTCATTTCACCGGACGACATCAAAGCCATGGCTTATCCCGCCCTCGACCATCGCCTGATCTTGCGGCCCGAGTACGAGGTAGAGGGTCTCTCGGTTCACGAAGTGATCGCCAAGATTCTGGAGGAGGTTCCAGTTCCAAGGTGATCGTTCCGCGCTCCAGATTGCTGTGGCTCACGGCGGTGTTGGTTTTACCGTCTTCGATCATAGCCGCGCTTGCGCCGCGAACCACCGCGTTTGCAGCCGCTGCGGTGGGCACACTTGTGGCGGTTGCCGCAATCGACGCAATCCTCGCGCCCGCCCGTCTGCGCGGAGTTCGAGTCGTGCTACCCACGTTAGTACGGATGTCGAAAGATCGAAAAGGCGTACTCGAAATCCGTATTGAACGGGAACGCGCCGTGCCAAAGAAGATCCGCTTAGGGTTCGCTCTTCCGCCGGATCTCATTCCGGATCACGAGGAAATCACGACTGATCTACCCACCGAAAATCTGATCGCGCGCCTCGACTGGAATTGCACCCCCAAGCAGCGCGGTTCCTTTATGATTGGCACCTGCTACGTCGGGACGGCATCGCGGCTCGGCCTCTGGGATGTACGCACGTCCGTGAACACCAACTGCGAAGTCCGCGTCTATCCCAACTTGCTGGCGGAAAAGAAGACCGCCGCATCGCTGCTTCTGCGGCACGGGCGCGAAGGAGTGCATCTACAGCGGCAGGTGGGGCAGGGCCGTGAATTCGAGAAACTGCGCGAGTACGTTCACGGCGACGGCTTCGATGAAATCCATTGGAAGGCCACCGCACGGCGCGGCAAGCCGATCACGAAGGTGTTTCAGGTGGAGCGAACGCAGGAGGTCTATGTCGTGATCGACTGCTCGCGGCTCTCCGCGCGCCCGATCGGCGGTGAATCGATCCTGGAACGTTATCTCATTTCCGCGTTGTTACTCGGCATAGCCTCCGAACAGCAGAGCGACCTGTTCGGACTGATCGCCTTCGATGACAAGATCCAACGATTTGTGCGCGCGAAGAACGGCAAGTTGCATTACGGCGCTTGCCGCGACGCGCTCTACTCGCTAAAGCCCCGGCTGGTTTCTCCCGATTTCGGCGAACTCGCTAACTTTATCCGGGTGCGCCTACGCCGGCGCGCGTTGCTGATCTTTCTCACAGAACTGGACGACCCGGTGATCGCCGAATCCTTTGAGCGGGGCATCCGTCTGATCGCGCGGCAGCATCTGATCCTGGTGAACATGCTGAAGCCGGAAGGCGCGGCGCCGCTTTTCACCGAGCCGGCCGCATCCACGGACGAGCTTTACGAACGGCTGAGCGGACATCTGCGTTGGCAGAAGTTGGAAGAGACGACGCGACGCCTGAGCAGAAGCGGCATGCGATTTCATCTGCTGAATCCGGAGCGGCCGGCGTTCGATCTCACTAAACAATACCGGTCGGTGAAACAGAGGCAGCTTCTGTGATCCTCGATCTCGACCGCTTCGTCGCTCAGGAGCAGCCCTATTGGGTGGAGTTGGAAGAAATTCTTGGCAAACTCGAGGAGCGTATTCAGCACAAGCTCGACCTTGACGGCGCGCAGCGATTTTATTACCTCTATCAGCGCGCTTCGGCGGATTTGGCTCGCCTTGCGTCCGTTGCAGTCGAGCCTCCGGTGAGCCGATATTTGCAGTCGCTCGTGGCTCGTGCTTATGGCGAGGTTCACGAAATTCGCGACAAACGCCGCGCAGTCAGCCCGCTGGAATGGTTTCTCCGAACGTTTCCGCGCACCTTCCGCAGGCACGCCGCGAAATTTTGGCTGGCCGTCGCACTAACAGTAGCGGGCACGGTGTTCGGGGCCGCTGTACTTTCGATCGACTCCAGCGCCAAGCATGCGATCATGCCGTTTCCAGGGCTCCAGGGCGATCCACGAGACCGCGTTGCGGACGAAGAAAAGGATCGCGGTGGGCGTCTCAGCGGCCATCAAGCAAGCTTTTCCGCTCAGCTCATGACGCACAACATTCAGGTCTCCATCGGCGCAATGGCGCTTGGCCTCACCTGGGGAATTGGAACGGTCATCATGCTTTTTTACAACGGAGTGATTCTGGGAGCGGTCGGCTACGACTACATCCACGCGGGACAGACACCGTTTCTCCTTGGATGGTTGTTGCCTCATGGCGCTATCGAAATTCCTGCGATCATTCTTGCCGGTCAGGCGGGCCTGTTGCTCGCAAGCGCTCTTATCGGATGGGGCAAACGCACGACCCGCCGCGTCAGATTCCGCGAGATTGGCCCCGATCTGGTGACGCTCATTGGAGGCGTCGCTGTGATGCTGGTGTGGGCCGGGATCATCGAGGCATTTCTTTCGCAATACCACCAGCCGGTGATTCCGTATGCCGTGAAGATCGCGTTTGGCACCACGGAATTGATCGTGCTCGCGCTGTTTCTGAGCCTTGCCGGAGCGCAGAATGCAGACTGATCACGGTTCGCTTCGCATCCGCACACCCGAGGGCGTCACGTTCGCCTACCAACTCGCCGGGCCCGCCAGCCGCATGCTGGCGCTGCTCATCGATTTCACTTGCGCGGTTGGCGCCACCATTATTGTTGGGCTCGGCGTGTCGCTGTTGAAGGTCCTTAGCCCCGATGCGGCGAAGGCGATCTACCTGGTTCTGTATTTCGTAATCTCCACCGGCTACGGAATCGGATTGGAATGGCGGTGGCGCGGACAAACAATTGGAAAGCGCCTACTTCGATTACGCGTCATGGATGCGCAAGGTTTGCACCTGCAATGGAACCAGGTTGTCTTGCGGAATTTGCTTCGCTTCGTGGACGCGCTGCCCGTCTTGTACCTGGTGGGCGGAGCGGTTTCGATGCTGACCCGGAATGGGCAACGACTGGGCGACCTTGCCGCGAATACGGTCGTCATTCGCACTGTTAAGGTTGCCGATCCGGATATTACCCAGCTCGTACGAAGCCGATTCAATTCGATGCTGGCGTACCCGCACCTCTGCGCTCGATTACGTCAAAGGACGCCACCGGCCGCGGCCGGTGTGGGGCTGGAAGCACTCACGCGGCGCGATGAATTCGATCCGCTGTCGCGCGTGGAACTGTTCTCCGAAATCGCCGCGTACTATCGATCGGTGGTCGAGTTTCCGTCCGAGGCGGTGGAGCAGATCAGCGATGAACAGTATGTCCGCAACGTTGTCGAAATCCTGTTTCAGACGGCAGTTACCGCAAGAAGCCGCTCAGCCGCTCCATTGATGAGCTGAGTTCGTCGTTGAGCGGATCGTCGAGCGCGAGCACCTTTCGCATGAGCGGCGTCAGTTCCGCCTGGGTCTCGGGCCGCAACAGCGCCTTTTGATATTGCTGCTGTGGTTTGTCGCGGCGGCAGTAGAAACCGTGCAAGGCCCTGCGCGGCGCGCTGGTTCGGTTGGCCGTGCCGCCGTGCCACATATGCGCATTCATCACCACCACGGTTCCGGCTTTCCCGGTCACCAGAATTTCATCCGGATGCGGCGCGAATATGTCAGGTATCACATTTTGTGATAGCTGACGCGAAAGATGCGTTCCGGGAACGCATCGGGTAGCTCCATTTTCCGGCGTGAAGTCGTCTAGCATCCAAATGGTGTTGCAGACGGCGTATCCTTTGTCGTCGGCGACAAGTCCCATGTCGGAGTGAAGCGGTTGATCGCTGGCTGAATTGGGATTGGCCGACCTTGCGTTCAGGCTGCCGAGCTTGTAATCAGGCCCGATCACGGCCTCGATGCCTTCGAGGATTTTCGGCATTACAATCATCTCGCGAAACAGCGGTCCTTTGTCGACCAGGTTTGCCAGACGACGGCAGTTCTCTTCCTTGCGGAACTCCGAACCTGCGTTCTCACCTTCGATTTCGAAGAGCTCCTCCGTGCGATCGCGGAGGCCTTTGAGTAATTCCGGGCTCATGAAGCCATCGAGCACGAGATAACCTTTTTCGTCGAGTTGCCGTTTCTCCTCAGCGGTCATGCTGACATGCTATCCCATCTATACTGGTGGCGGTGCCCAACATAACGATCGCATTTGGAATCGCCCTCTGCGTCCTTGGCGAAGCGGGATATTGGTTGACTGGAGCGAAGAGTCCGACGGCATTGATTCCCGTCGCATTCGGTGTGCTGCTGATGGTCTGCGGAATTCTCGGCCGCAAAGAATCGCGCGTCAAACACGCTATGCATGCGGCCGCGATACTGGGCGTTCTGGGGTTCCTTGGCTCTGCGCCGGGTCTGATCAAATTGCCGGCGCTTCTCGCGGGTGGCGAGGTATTGCGTCCGGCAGCCGTAATCGCGCGATCGATCATGGCCATCCTGATGTTGGTGTTTGTTGGGTTGTGCGTGAGATCGTTTATTGCGGCGAAGAGGCTGCGGAAAGCCAACGCGGCGTCATAGCGTTCCGATTCGATGCTCGGGCTTCGGCGGTGCGGGCCTGAAGGATTCGAAATGGAGTATGCTCATCTTGCCCGGGAGTTTGCCGGCTGCTTCGTTCACGATCGTTCGCAGTAGTTCGGGAGACCCGGAAGCTCGCAGGTTCAGTAGAAGTTCGTGCCGCTGAGCAGGGGATGCATCGAGCGCTCCATTGACGAACGGCTCGTCCCCATTCCTGCAGAGACTTGCTTTCAGATAGCCCGTGGGCGCCTGGTCGAAGATCTTGAGATGCGCGATCTGAACGCTATTCCGCGATAACAAATCATCAAGATCGTCCAACAGCGGGCCAACGATCGCCGCCGGGCTTAGCGGGTCTGTGAGTTGTAACTTTGCCTGCCAGTTGAGCCAGCCCAGCGATGCCTCCGCCTCGGCGTAGTGTTCATAATCGACGTCCTTTAGTAAATGGCTCCCGGCGACCGCCGTCCCGGCCAGCACTTCACGCAGCCATTCCGCGACACCCTCGCCAGTGGTTGCGCTCAGTCGCGTGGCGGGTCCGGTGGGCAACTCGGGAAACTCATTGTAGAGATCGGCTTTGCTGAAACAGACCAGATCCGCCTCGGCGAGTTGGTTGGTGAAAAGGTAGGAGAGATACTGGTCCGCGCCCGGGGCCAGCAGTTCTTTCGCCCTCTGCGGATCTACCAAAACGGTGAAGGGCGCCAGCCGGTAGCGATCACCATAGAAGCGTTTGATGGGCTGCAGAACGGTGGCGGAGATGTCGATGCAGCTTCCGACCGGCTCCGCGAATATTACCTGCGGATTGTGTCTGCGGAGACGCTCGGCGGAATCGATCAAGTCAGAGAAGCGGCAACAGAAGCATCCGCCGGTGATCTCCTCTGTTTCGGTTCCTGAGGCGGCCCCGAGGCGCGTGTCTACCAGTGCGCCGCCCTGATCGTTGGTGATCAATGCGACTCGCGTACCGCCCTTGCTCAAGCGGGCCGCGGCTTCCAGCAACAGGGTCGTCTTGCCTGAGCCCAGGAACCCGCCAACGAGGACGAGCAGCGGATTGATGAGCGCCATATCAGACTCCCAGCACTAGCTTGTCGCCTGCGACGAGGTCGATGGCGCCGGCGAAAACAAACGTCACTCGCTTGTCCGCAGTGCGTAACTGGTGTGCCAGCGGTTTTTGCCCCAGACCGGCCGACGATTTGGCCCCTGCCGCAACTTCGCCCGCCAGTTCAACGGAACGGCACGGCAGGCTTCCGGCGAGCACTGAAAGCGAGAAGCGCACGCGGCCGCCTTGAACGGATTGCGAAAACGTGCCCCATCCAGTTGCTGTTGACCAGAACGAAGTGAAGTTCGCGGGACGAACTTTGGGCGCTGCGATCACGCTTTTGTCCGGTCCGAGGTAGCGGAACCCGCTCAGAGCAACAACGCCCGACCAGGCGGACATCGCGCGTGCGTAGTGATGGCCGCATTCCGGCTCGTCCCACGGATTGCGCCGTTCGCCATCGAAGCGCTTGCGCACGTTTTCAAAGCACTGCACTCCTTCGCGCACCATGCCTGCGTAGAGGAGTTGTGTCGCGTACAAGTATTCGATTCCCGTCCAGGCTTCCGCGTAATACGGAAAGGGAATTCTGGGACGCGTGACCTTCCCGTAGTCGCAGATCAACACAGCGGCCTCGTCGTTCAAAGCGTAAATCCGCTGTACGGAATCGTGCTTCGTCAGGTTGCTCCGGTAGTTGTATTTGTAAATCGACGCGAGTGTCTTACGAATGTTCGCGGCATCGAGCAGCGGTCCGAGGCCGGCGATGTCCGCGAGATATTGGCCGATCAACTGATCTGCAAGGCAGCCTTCGCCGAGTTGAAAATCGGGATGCTCCGGGTCTTCCGCGCCGCCGCTCGAACGAAGGGTTTTCGCGATCTTATCGCGGGGAATGCCGCGAATCTGTTGAACATAATACTGGCCGTTGAAGAGATTCGCGTCGATCCATTTGCTGCCGCTGTTGAATAATCGGCGGCATTCGTCGGCGAATTTTGAATCCCCGGCGGCTCGCGCCATCTCTTCGCTCGCCCGCAATGCGCCTAGGTAGTAAACGCCGCACATTGGGTTCGGGCCGTAGAACTCGACGTCGTAGGTGTTGTGCTGCACGCCTTCCATCACACCGTCGCGGTCGCCATCCCAGCCGCCTTCGACCCACGCGAATTCGATCGACTTTTTGACATGCGGCCAGAGCTGCGCGAGCCACGCCTGATCGCCGGAGAGTTGCCAGTCGATGTAGGTTTTGATGATCTGGCCCATGGTCCCGTCGGCTGCGGTGACTCCGCCGGTCTGCGTGCCTTCGGGTAGCGCCATTCGAATTGGCAAAACGCCGTCGAGCCGGCCGGCGAGATCGAACGCCGATTCGCGCATCGAGCGCGCCATTGCGGGGAAGAGGAATTGTGTGGTGGTTTCGTAATTCCAAACGTGCGTGCAGTTTCCGTGACAGCATCCGCGATCGTCGTTGATGCCTTCGAAGCCACGAAATTTTCCGTCTGCGGTGCGGAAGCAGGTCGGCGTGACCAGCGTCGAAAGGTTTGCCATGGCCGCTTCCTTTATGGGAGCGGGCAGCGTGGTCTCGCGCATCGCGGTGAGGAACGTGTGCATGCGCTTTTCGAGTGTTGGCAGGTTCGCCGCAACGTATTCGACCGTGTTCCATGCATCTCGAAAACGCTTCGAATAATAATTGCCTATGATTGCGTTCCCGTCTGCTTCGGGCGCGACGCTCGTGGCGGTGTTGTTGAAATTTCCCCACCCGCACCAGGCCGCCGTGCGGTTCGGGAAGTGCCACGACAACACGAATGTGTATTCGGCCTTTGCTCCGGCGGCGATATCCCGCTGCAGGCAGATGGAACCCACTGCGTTGCGTTCGACCGCTTCAGGCCCGAGTTGGCCGTCGTCGGAAAAATCGTCCCAAAAGAGTAGAGGGCTGGCCCACCACTTAGCTCGCGGCCATCCGCGCAGATAGGTTACTTTGCCGTCCCCGGCTCCAAGAAGAGCGATGGCTAGTGAACCGGCCAACGGGTCCTTTGCCGCGACTTCCGGGTTCGTCATGAACAGGCCGTGGAGATCGGGCGCGCTGCGATATTCAGTTGTACGGCTCGTCATCAGAGCGCGGCGGCCGGCGATACCTCTCAGATCGACTCCGGCGGCGTTCTCGAGTGAGAAAGCGATGGACACCTTCGCGGATTCCTTGCTGGTGTTGGTGACGATGTACCGCAAGACAGCCATGGGCAGGCCGGATTCGTCGGCATCGAGGGGAATGATGGGCGTGAAGGCTTCTAGCGCGACTTTCACGGGCAGATCGCGATCGTGAAACGCGATCTTCGCCAGTGGATATTCTCCTGTGAACGTGGCGTCTTCCAAACGCGTCAAACCGGAAACTTGATTGGGACTCAGACCGCTGCCCGCTTCGTAGGGCGGCATGAGCCTCGCTTCCAGTACGCGCGCTACCGGCTTCGACTTGCCGGCTTGCGCCCAGATGCTGGGAAACGCATAGCTGATGAATTTTCCTTTGTCCGGGCGGTTGAAGATCTCCCAATCGAGTAACTGGCCTCGGCCGCCGAGGGCGACACTACCAGCGGCGACTCCTCCCAATGGAAACGCGATCCTCTCGAGTTGACGGCCTGCGAAGGTTCGTGGATATTGGACTCCCGATTGAGCCGGTGCGGAGGGCTTCGATGGTGTTTCGCTTGTTTGCGGCGCGGTGGAATTCTGGAGAGCTTCGGCTTGCGAGGCCCCGCCTGCCGCGAGCGCAACTGTCTTGAGAAAACGGCGGCGGCCGCGGATGTCCGATTTTTTCATGCTCTAATGATATCCCCGGAAGAGGTCATCCAATGCCCCCGATTCCAAGGCCGAGTGAACCACTACGCGATATCGCAGCCGGACAGTGTCACCCGGTTTTAACGTGACGCTCGATGGGGCGGCGTCTGGATCGAACGCGTGCGAGCCGAATGGATTGGCGGCGAGCAGACCGTAATCCCGTACATGCCAGCGCGGCGGACTCCGGAAGCTCGACGGATGCTCAAAGATCGCCACGCCGAGCTTCTCGCCGTCCAGTTCGCCGCTGCAATCGATCCAGTTCGCCTGTTTGCCCCAGGTCTCTTTCATCTTGCGGCCACCGTTCGAATTGGTGAGGGTGCCCGATGATTTTTCGGCCAGCGCTTCTGTCTGGCGGACGGCGAAGAAGCCGTCCTTGCTGTCGGCGAATGTCGTTGTGCCCACCGATCGTAGCGTGATGTCGAGGTCCACGACGCGCGTTGCGGCGTCTCCGCGGAAAGACATCGTGCGCTGCTCCACAAGGATTGCTTCGCCGAAGGGGGCGAGCCAGTTGAACGTCGCAGCAATCGTTCCGTCCACGATATTGACGCTGCGCATCACCACTTCTCCAGCCTTGGGATTGCTATAGGAGAATTCGTTTTCCCAGAAATCGAATCCGTTGATGTCTTTGTAGCCGAGCCACAGTCCGCGATGATGCCGGTCTTTGTTGTCGGACGGGACTTCTTCCATGGGGAAACGGCGGGTGACAATCTTGCCGCTGGCGGATCGTAGCGGATGGAGATACGGTTTGGGCGCTTCAGGACCGTAATAGAAAGTGCTGAAGGGTTTGCCGTCGATTGCGATTTCGATCCGGCCGTCGAGTTTTGTGAGGACGACAGCGGCATTGAGATTGGTAATCAGCAATGCCAGGGCAAGCTTGCGCATGGTGTCAGCCTTTATCGGCCGATCGGACGCGGAGACGCGCGGACGGCGCGCTCAAACGCCCAGTCTCGAATGTGACTGATCTGCTCCTTCATGGTGCGCGATAGCGGGACAATTTTCACCGCGACCTGAATGAGATCTTCCTCGGTTACTTCGTGGTCTACGAGGCGCGCCTTCGTTATTGCCGATACAACGCACTGCTCGATCTCGGCTCCGGTCCAGCCGCTTGTAAACTGCGTCAATTGATCGAGGTTAAACTGCGCCGCATCCACTCCTCGGCGCGTGAGGTGAATTCTGAAAATCTCGACGCGCTCCTCGTCCAGCGGCAGGTCGACGAAGAATACTTCGTCGAAGCGTCCTTTGCGGATCATTTCGGCGGGCAGAAGATCGATGCGGTTTGCGGTGGCAGCGACGAAAAGCCCGGCGGTTTTCTCCTGCATCCAGGTGAGGAAGAATGCGAATATCCGGCCTTGCTCGCCGCTCGAATCCGTCGAGGTGATTCCCATTTCGATTTCATCGAACCAAAGAACCGCCGGCGCCATGTCCTCCATCATCTTGCAAACTTCCACGAACGCGCCTTCGGGTTTGCCGTGGCGGCCAGAAAAAATTTCGATCATGTTTACGCGGTAGAGGGGAATCTGGAACGCGGAGGCGATGGCTTTGATGCAAAGACTTTTTCCGCAGCCGGGAATACCCATGAGAAGGACTCCCTTGGGCACGATCTCGGCGCTCAAGGTATCGCGCATCTGAAACAGTTTTCGGCGCTCGAGCAGCCATTTCTTGAGGCCCTCGAGCCCCCCGACGTGGCCTGCGGTAGTGCTGCTGGTAATAAACTCGACCACTCCGCTGCGGTTGATCAGGAGCCTTTTCTCTTCGAGCAAAAACGGTAAAGACTCGGGGCCGAGGCGATTACCCGTCGCGAGAGCGCGGCGTAGTGCGTAGCCGGCTTCGTCGAGCGTGAGCCCTTGCAGGGCGGGCGCCAGTTCCTGTAGGATTTCGTCGCTTGTATCGCCGCTGTTCGCGATTTCGCGAAGCTCGTCGCGCAGGAAGTCTACCAGCTCCACCTGGTCAGGCGGACGGAGCTCGAGATAGATCAGACTGCGCTCCACTTCCTCTGGAATGGATCGAACCGGCGAAGTGATGACGACGAATTTCTGTTGATCGCGACAGTTCTCATAGAGATCTCGGAGGCTACGCCGGATCTCAGACGATTCCCGCAACGGCTCGTGAAAATCCTTGAGGTGAAAGATGCCGGCCTTCTTGTACGCGGCAATGAAATTCAGCGCACCGCGGGGATCGTGCGTACCGGGCTCGGCGTCTCTGCCCTCCCGATGGATGCCCTGTGTGAGACTCCAGGTCCAAATGGGCACCGGCGTATCCGCGACTAGCCGCGGACTCAGCTCGCGCAGCACTCTTGCGATGCGCTGCTCTTCGGTTGAGCGGACGTAGGTGAGCGGCCGCCCGGATTCAAAAACTTCTCGCAGTATCTTGGCCGCGCGGCTTTCGGTCACGCGAGTTTCCAGGGCTTGCGATAGCGGCGTGTGACGAGGCGATTCGCGCGCGAGCCTCCTGTGATGCGCTCATGCTGATCGTCCCAGTTAATTTTCTCGCCCGAACGGAACGCGATGTTGCCCAGCAGGCCGGCTTTGGTTACTCGGAATCCGTATTCGATATCGCACGTGGTCCGCTTCCGGGATTTGATGGAATCCAGAAATTCGCGAACGTGTCCGGGGGAATCGGGAATGGTTTGCGCGGGAGGCGTGAAGTTCTCCTCCTGCTTGCCGTTTACCCAGACTTCGTGCTTTCCGTAATTGGTTACGAGCGTGGCCTGGGTGCCTTCGAAGATGACGTTGCTGCCCATGTGATCGTAGCCGGGCCGGCCATTGGGATGCACGGTCCAGGTCAATACGAGGGCCGGGAATTCGTACAGCGCTTCAAATGTGTCGGGCGTTTCGGCGTTGTCGTCGGCGATCCAGCGCCCGCCGCCCGCCGAGACGGTTTTCGGCGCTTGCAAATCGAGCGCCCAATACGCTACGTCAATGTAGTGGCACCAGAAATCGATAGAAACGCCGCCCGAGTAATCCCAGAAATAACGGTAATTGTAATGGGATCGATTCGGATTGTACGCCCGCTTCGGCGCTGGTCCGAGCCAGAAGTCGTAATCGAATTCGGGTGGAGGCGCTGTGTCCGCGGGCTTTCCGATGGATTTCTCGCCGCTGCGTAGCGAACAGTAGACGCGGTCTATCTTGCCGAGCATTCCGGAGCGCACCAACTCGACGACTCGTCTGTAGTTCGGCAAATCGTTGTGGATGTGGTTGCCCATTTGGGTAATTCGCCCGTGCTTGTGCGCCGCGTCAACCATAAGACGTCCCTCGCCTATGGAAAAGGCGAGCGGCTTTTCGACGAAGACGTCTTTACCGGCCTGGCAGGCTATCACGGTGGGTAAAGCGTGCCAATGGTCGGGCGTGGCGATCATGACGGCGTCGATATCTTTTCGTTCGATCAGCTTTCGAAAATCGTGGAAGGTTTCCGGCTTGTGGTTCTGCTGCTTTTCAACTGCAGCGACGGCCCTGTCGAGATGATTTTTATCCAAATCGCAGACCGCGACGGCTTCGACATCCGGATGCTTCATGAATTGGTTCAGACGTCCGGTTCCCTGGCCGCCGAGTCCGATAAATCCCATGCGAATGCGATCACTCGGGGGCACCGCCGCCCTCGCTGGAAAACGTACCGCGGAAAGTCCCAGCCCGGCCGCCGCGGCCTTTACGAAAGTTCTTCTGTTTGTGCCGGCTTCGTTCATCGATTCTCCCGCCGGAGGTATTGTCTCATCCCCGGGCGGGAGTTCTTTGAGATATCTACCAGGCGCCGTTGGCGGGGAGCCACAAACGCGAGATGTAGTCGGTGAGGACCATGCCGATCATGATGAGGAGCCAGAAGAACCCGGCGCCGACGTAGATTTTGGTGACTCGCTCGTTGTATTTTACGTGCATGAAAAACAGGACCACGAGCGTCGCTTTGATTACGGCAATGGTCAGCGCCACATAGACGTTGAACGGTCCAAGATCGACGAAAGCGATGGCCGTGGTGACCCACGTGAGCACGATGAGGGCCAGGAAAATGATTACGTAAGTGCGAACCGGAACAATGTGGTCTTTCATGTTTTCAAGTGTTGCCCGATCAGGTAGAGCATCGGGAAAAGGAAAATCCAGACGATGTCGACGAAGTGCCAATAGAGGCCGATGATTTCGACCGGAGAATAGTAGGCGGCGCTAAAACGGTTCTTCAGCGTGCAGGTCAGAAGATAGCTCATCAGACCCAGGCCTACTATCATGTGGAACGCGTGCATGCCGGTCATGATGAAGTAAAAGCAGAACAGCAGTTCGATCTGCCGCGCATCGTTGCCGGTAATGGTCCAGTTTACGCCGGGCGCAGCCCCTTCCACATAGTGCTCGTGGTATTCGATAGCCTTGATTCCGAGAAATGCGATGCCGAAAATCATGGTCACGATGATGAACCAGGCTGTGGCCTTCTTGCTGCTGAGCTGAGCGGAGCGGACCGCCATGGCCATGGTGAGACTGCTGCAGATGAGAACCGTCGTATTGATGGCGCCCGCCTTCACGCTCATGTGATGGCTAGCCTCGGCGAAGGCATGCGGATTGAGATAGCGGTAGACGGTATAGGCGGCGAACAACCCACCGAAGAACATGATTTCTGTTGCCAGAAAGATCCACATGCCCAGCGTGGACGCTGTCCTCTGTTGTTCTTCGTTGTCGAACTGGTGGACCAACGCCGGATTATGGTGATGATGCGCCGCCGCGACTGTCTCAGGCAATGGGGGCCTCCGCTGGCTTTGAATAATCGTAGGTCAATTCCGTCACGATAGGTGTCTCTATGAAGTTGTCGGTGGGCGGCGGGGAAGGCGTCTCCCACTCCAGGCCTTTCGCTCCCCAAGGATTCGCCGGCGCGATGGCCCCGTACTTCAGCGACCATAGGAGATAGATAATCGGCAGCAGATATCCGACGGCCAGCACCGACGCACCGGCGGTGGAGAGAACGTTCAAAGCCTGAAATTCCGGCGGATAGACATGGTAGCGGCGCGGCATTCCAAGATAGCCAAGTATGAACTGCGGAAAGAAGGTCAGGTTGAACCCTACGAAGACAACAATTGCCGCAATCCGCGCCCACGCTTCCGGATACATCCGGCCGGTCATCTTGGGCCACCAGTAATGGATACCGGCCAGATAGGCGACCACCATGCCTCCAACCATCACGTAATGGAAATGAGCGATTACGAAATAGGTATCGGTGACGTGAACATCGAATCCGAGCGACGCCAGGAACAGGCCCGTCAAGCCGCCCATCGTGAAAAGACCAATGAACCCGAATGCGTAAAGCATCGGCGTTTCGAACGAGATGGAACCCTTATAAAGCGTCGCGGTCCAGTTGAAAACCTTGATGGCCGAAGGGACGGCCACGAAGAAGCTCAGCAGCGAGAAGACCATTCCGGCATAGATGGACTGGCCGGAGACAAACAAGTGATGTCCCCAGACCAGGAAGCTGAGGATCGCGATGGCCATGCTCGACGCGGCCACGACTTTATAGCCAAATACGGCCTTGCGCGAGTAGCATGCGATGACTTCGCTGATGACGCCCATTCCCGGAAGAATCATGATGTACACAGCAGGGTGGGAGTAGAACCAGAACATATGCTGGAACAGAACCGGGTCGCCGCCCAAAGCCGGATCGAAAATACCCACGTGCGCGATTCGTTCCACGACGAGCAGAGTGATGGTAATTGCCAGTACCGGCGTCCCGAGAATCTGAATCAAAGCGGTAGCGTAATGCGACCACACAAACAGCGGGATCTTACCCCACGTGAGGCCGGGCGCACGCATCTTGTGAATCGTGACGATGAAATTCAGTCCGGTGAGAATGGACGAGAAACCCGCGACGAAGACTCCCAGCGCCGTTGTAATCACCGCGCTGTTGGAATAGGTGCTGCTATAGGGGGTGTAGAACGTCCACCCGGTATCCACACCGCCGGAAAGAGCTGCGTACACCACGAAAATTCCGCCGAAGACGTAGAGATACCAACTCAAAAGGTTGATCTTCGGGAACGCCAGGTCTCTGGCGCCGATCATCATGGGGATCAGGAAATTGCCCAGAACGGCCGGGATGGAAGGAACAAGAAACAGGAAGACCATGATCAAGCCATGCATGGTGAACAGCTTGTTATAGGTATCGGCTGTGACAAAGTCGCCCTGCGGCGTGAGCAGCTCCAAACGGATCATGGTCGCAAATGCGCCGCCCATGAAGAAGAAGGCCGTAATAGAAAGCAGGTAAAGAATGGCGATGCGCTTGTGATCGGTGGTCAGGAGCCACGAGCCGATGGTGGATTTTACATTCAGGTAATTGGGACGTTGGCGGGTTGCGGGTTCGTCCAGCCTGGTCAATGGAATGGTACTCATTTCTTCGTTCCCTCCCGGGCATTCGCATTATTCGCCGCCGGCCGCTCGGAAGGTCTTGACAGCGACTTGATATAGGCAATCAACTGGAGCACTCCCTCCTCGGTGACCTGGCCTTGGTACGTTGGCATCACGGGCGGGTAACCCAAGACGACCTTCGCACGGGGATTTATGATCGACTCACGAATGTAGTTCTCGTCGGCCAGCACCGTGGCGCCTCCCACGAGTTGAACGGGATGGCCGTACATATTCGTCAGACTCAGGTTGGGGGGAGTGGCGCCGGGCGCGTGGCAAGTGGCGCAGCCGAGTTGCCCAAACAGCGTTTCGCCAGCCTGGGCCATAGTTGCGTTGCCGCCGTGCAGGGAAAGCCATGCTTGATAATCGGCCGGTTCCATGACGTGGATCCAGCCGGTCATTCCAGAATGCTGGTTTCCGCAATATTCGGCGCAGAACAGGTGATAGTCGCCGACCTTGGTTGCATTGAACCACAGTTGCGAGTAGCGCCCCACACCCGGAACAACATCGTGTTTGACCCGGAAGGCCGGTATAAAGAAGCTGTGAATCACGTCCTCGCTGGCCATGGTCAGCATGATGGGACGGCCTACGGGAATATGCAATTCGTTGATTTCGCGTTGGCCTTCCGGATGCTGTACTTTCCACATCCATTGCTTGCCGACTACGAAGATCTCCATCGCGCCAACGGGCGGCGTGTAGTTATCGAAGAAGAGGCGCGCCCCCCAGGCGAACATGATCAACATGACCAGGAACGGGACGATGGACCACGTGCTCTCGAGCAGCCACGATCCGTGTATTGGAGCGGGCAGGGGATCGTTCGGGCTGCGCCGCCGGTATTTGATGGCGAGGATCGTGATGGTGGCGAAGATCAGCAGTGTCATGAGACCCGACACGAGTGTGAGAAAAAAGGTGAGGGCGTCGACCTGGCCCGACATCGTCGAGGCGCTTTCAGGGAAGAGTGGAAAGGCGTTCTGCATGTCCGGTTTATGGGTTGGTGCGACGGAGCATCAGTATCAGCCCTACAAGTCCGAATACCGTCATGGCCGCGCCGGCCCGCACGATATTGAGGATCATCAGTCCGTACTTCCCGGAAGCCGGGTCGTAGTGGAAACAGTAAAGCAACAGTTGGTCGACTGGCGAACCGATTTTGCTTTTCGAAGCTTCGACGAACGCCAGCCTCAAGTCGCTCGGCTGAAACTCGATGCCGTAAAAGTAACGGGCCAGCCGGGCCTCGGGCGTCAGGATCATGATGCCGCTGGCGTGAATAAAGGTCTGCGATTCCTGATCCCACTGATAGCGAAACCCGACCGCTTGAGTCAGGGCGCGAATAGAGGGTTCCTGGCCGGTGAGGAAGTGCCAGCCGGCCGGGTCGCCGCGCTTCCCGTAGCGTTGGAGGATCTCTCTTTTCTTTGTCATCGCGTTTTCGGGCGTGTCCTTTGGGTCGAAGCTGACGACGACAACGTCAAACTGTTTTCCAGCCTCGAAAGGCACAACACGCAAGGCTTTCATTACACCTTGGAGGAGCTCGGAGCAAAGCATCGGGCACTGGTAGTACACCAGGACCAGGAGCACCGGCTTCTGCCCGAAGTATTCGCCCAGGCGAACCGTGCGGGCCGCCTCATCGGTGAATTGCAAATTGACCGGGATGGTCTGGCCCAGCTTCTGGTCGATCCCGATGTTCCGTAGCGCCGGCGGCAAGGTGCTTTGCGGAGCTCGCCATTCCTTGGCGCACACACTAAGGGCCAGCAGCGCAGAAAGACTAATGAATCGGCACAGCATGCTGACCTCCTGAGGCGGTTGGTTTGGGGGGAGCGGCCGGGGTCTTGGGCAATCCGCGCTGCGCAATCAACTCGATCGCCCGCTCGATAGGAATCCGTACGATGCCCTTGTCCTTGTCGATCCACGCGTATTGATGCAGAAGAACGTTTTCACGCGTGCGCATCTCCTGCAGGTCGACGCGCGGGTATACTTGCAGTCTTGGGTTTGGCGGGAGCTCGCGCGTGGGCGCAAGGGGAGAAACTTCGGCCTCGGGACGAGTCCGTTCAAAGAACCCGAAGAGGGCGAAGACGACCAGCGCCATCAACACGCAGAACAGCAGAAAGGCGGCGGCCGTAATGAGGACCGCCTTCGCTCCGACGTCCTTTTCTTCGTGTACATGCTCGGGAGTATGCTGCGCCATTAATACTGGTCCTCAATCGGAATCCGGTCGTCGTGGAGCGGGAGCAACGGACGGGCCTTCAACTGCCAGGCGAACAGAGCGAGCCAGATTCCGCCGACGCCGATGGGAGCCGCGATATCCAGCCAATGGAAATACACGGCGTTCGGATGGAACGCCGGCTCGACGGTCCAATACAACTCGATGTTGCGGACGATGATCATACCCGCCGCGACGAGCGCCAGCAATTCTCCCCGTTTCTTGATGAAGCGCAACAGCAGCAGGACGAACGGAATGGCGAAATGGAATAGCAGGACGATCCACGCTACTAAGCCCCAACCGTTGAAGAGACGCCGTATGTACCACGGGTTCTCGGTTGGAAGGTTGGCGGACCAGATCAACAGGAACTGCGAGTACGACAAATACGCAAAAAGGATCACGAACGCCAGCATCAGATTGCCGATATCGTGAAAGTGCTTCGACTGGAGACGGCTCGCCAGTGGTTCGTACCGGCCCAGCAACAACAGCATCAGAACCACCATCGAAAGCGCCGAAAGCATCTGGCCCACCAGAAAGATCATGCCGAATATCGTGGAGAACCACTCCACCTGCAACGACATCACCAAATCGATGACCAGGAACGTGACCATGAAACCATGAATCACAAGTCCGGGGCAACTGATCGTCTTCATCCGGCTCTTCAATGTAGGATCGGCGGTACGGTCCTGCTCAGCCGACCACCTGTTCAAAAAGTAAGTGAGTGTGAACCAGACAATGAAGTAAACCACCAAACGCGCGAAGAAGAACGGCAGATTCAGATAGAGGCTTTTGCGCTGGATGACTTCGTTTTTGGCGACGACGGCGGGTAGCGTCCAGGAATAGAGGCTGTGAAGACCGAACAGAATCGGGATCAGCATCACCAGTACGAATGGCATCATTCGCGTGGCCGATTCCAGCAGGCGGCGGCTAACGAATCCCCAATTGCCCCCGGCGGCGTGATACATCATCAACGCCGAGATACATCCCATTGAGAGACCGCCCCAGAAGAGAAAGGCTATGAGATACGACCGGAAGAACTGATCGAGATTGAAGAAAGCTCCGGCGGCGCAGGCGGCCAGGCCTATCAACCCGACAATGAGACTCCGTGTCTGGAGGCGATCGAGATCGGCTTGCCAAGTTGCGGCGGGACTCATTTGCTCCTCATCAATTCTTCCCGCTGCTCTGGCGGCAGGTCGCTCACTTGAGCGTTCTGGCTCAACTGCAAGGCGCGTATATAGGCCGCGATCGCCCACCGGTCTTTCGGCTCTACGCGCGATGCATAGCTGTGCATTGCGCCAAAGCCATTGGTCATAACGTCGAAGTAATGACCGATCGGAGCATCGCGCAATCTGTCTGTGTGATAGGAGGGCGGCTCGGCAAAACCTCTCTGCACCACCATTCCTTCGCCATCGCCGAGGCGGCTGTGACAGGGCGTGCAGTAGATGTTGAAGCGGCTTTCTCCCCGCTCGAGCAGTTCTTTTGTTACCGTTACCGGTATTTCACTAACCAGGTTGTCGTCTCCTTGCCTTCCGGTGTAGAACACCTGATTCACCCGCAGCGGGCCGCGCGCCACTGTACCTTCCGGAATAGGGCGGGCTGAGCTGTGATTGTCGTAAAACGTGCTGTAGGCTAGCGGTTTGTAACGCGGTTGATCGTGCATGTCCTGGCGGCAGGCGGCGAGCGAAAGGGCGAGTACGGCGAGCGCCGGTTTCGCATATGTTTTCGTGGCCCCATTTCTCATGGCTCGACCTCCGCTACCGACGTGGGGTTCAGGGTTTCCAAAAACTTCCACGTGCCCTCGGCGTCGAACACCGGGTCGACCGCCTCAATGCAGAGAAAGAACCGGTCTGTGGAGGCGCGCGCGAATGCCGGAACGTTGAAGACCGGATGGTATGGCTGGGGCAACCGGTTCAAGCCGAGCATCGCCAGCAGGGACGTAAGGGATGCGAATAAAACAGTCAATTCAAACGTTATGGGTATCCACATCGGCCAACTGTTAAAGGGCCGGCCCGCCACCACGTGCGGATAGGCGACCGCGGCCATCCACCAGCAGAGCGTAAATCCCGAGATGCAGCCGAGAATGCCGCCTACGAGCACGATGGGCGAAACCGCGGTGCGGGTAAACCCGATCGCTTCCGCAAGCCCGTGAATGGGCATCGGACTATAGGCGTCCAGCTTGCGGTAACCGGAGGCGTACGCCCGCTCCGCCGCGTGCAACAGCGCGCCGGGTTCCTCGAATTCCGCCATTAATCCGTAAACAGCCACGTCAATGCACCACCTGTTTACCAGCCTTCTTGTCGATCAGATCGCGCATCTCAAACATGGAGATCGCCGGGAGCAACCGGACGAATAAGTAGAAGGCGAACGAGAAGAAGCCCAGGGTTCCGATGTACGTCATTATGTCCCATTTCGTCGGGTAGTACATGCCCCAGGCGGATGGCATGAAATCGCGATGGAGACTGGTGATGACGATCACAAAACGCTCTAACCACATACCGGTGTTCACCACCAGCGACATGATGAACAACGCCGGAATGCTCGAGCGAACGCGCTTCGACCACAGCAACTGCGGGATCAGGATGTTGAAGAGAATCAGGAGCCCGTAAAAGGGTCCATAGGGGCCCGTCGTGCGGTTCTTGAACATGAAAAGTTCAAACTTATCGCTGCTGTAATAGGCGAAAAACGCCTCCATCGAGTAGCCGTAAGCGACTATCATGCCCGTGGCCAACATCACTTTCCCCATGTTTTGCAGATGGCGCATCGTGATGAAGTCTTCGAGATGATAGAACTTGCGGAGCGGGATCGCCAGGGTCAAGGTCATAGCGAAACCGGAATAAATCGCGCCGGCGACGAAATACGGCGGAAAGATTGTGGTATGCCAGCCCGGGACCATTGACACAGCGAAATCGAAGCTCACCACCGTGTGGACGGAGACAACCAGCGGCGTCGCCAGACCTGCCAGCAGCAGGTACGCAATCTCGTATCGGAACCAATGCCTCGCGGATCCTCGCCATCCCAAGGCCAAAATACCAAATACGCGCTTCTTCCACATCTGCGGCGCGCGGTCGCGCAAGGACGCGACATCGGGGATGAGCCCGATATACCAGAAAATCAACGAGACTGTCCCGTACGTCGAAACCGCGAACACGTCCCAAAGCAGTGGACTGCGCGGCTGCGGCCAGAGGCCCATCGTGTTCGGATACGGGAAGAGCCAGAAGAAGACCTGCGGACGTCCCAGGTGGAGAACCGGAAACATGCCGGCGCAAGCCACAGCGAAGAGCGTCATGGCTTCCGCAAACCGGTTAATGGAGGTGCGCCAATCCTGCTTGAGCAACAGCAGAATAGCCGAAATCAGGGTGCCGGCGTGGCCGATACCGATCCACCAGACGAAATTTACGATGGCGAATCCCCAGGCGATGGGAACGTTGACGCCCCAGATACCGACTCCACGCCAGAAGAGCCAGGCGATGGCGGTCATCAACATATTCACAACCAGGAACGCGATGCCTGCGCCGATCCACCAGTGCCGCGGAGTCCGGAGCGTGATAACGATGGCTCCGATTTTTTCCGTAATCGATTCGTACGAATGACCGGGTGCGACTACGGGGCCGTCGGGATCGTGTACCGTCAATTGGGTTTCAACAGGATCGCTCGTCATCCTTGCGCAATCTCCGGATTGGGGTTCTTCACTTTCGCCAGGTAGGTGGTGCGCGGCTTGGCGTTCAATTCACCGAGCACGGTATAATTCAGCGGCAACGCTTTCCACTTCGCGACGCGGCTGTTCTGGTCGTTCATGTCGCCGAATGTGATGGCCTGCGTGGGACAAGCCTGCTGGCACGCCGTCACGATCTCTCCTTCGTGCACGCGCCGGTCCGCTTTTTCGGCTTCGATCTTCACCGCGTTGATCCGCTGCACGCAGTATGTGCATTTCTCCATCACGCCGCGGCTGCGCACAGTCACTTCCGGATTACGCAGACCAAAGAGGCTTTCCGTATACCAGTCGGAATAGAGATAGAAATTGAACCGGCGCACTTTGTACGGGCAGTTATTCGAGCAATAGCGGGTGCCGACGCAGCGGTTGTAGACCATCTGATTAAGGCCTTCGGTGCTATGAACCGTTGCCGCAACCGGGCACACCAGTTCACAAGGAGCGGTCTCGCACATCTGGCAGAGCATCGGTTGCGCCAGGCTTTCCGGATTGGCCGGGTCGCCGGCGTAATAACGGTCCACCCTGATCCAGTGCATTTCCCGGCCGCGGCTCACCTGATCCTTGCCGACGATCGGGATATTATTCTCGGCCGTGCAAGCCGACACGCAGGCGCCGCATCCGATGCAGGCATTTTGATCGATCGCCATGCCCCACTTGTACCCGTTGTATTCGAAACTCGGAAACAGAGAGCGGGCCTGAAATTCCTCTTCCGACGCTTTCAACGCAAATTTGGGATCGGCCTTGTACTCTTCGAGCGTGGCCGATCGAACGATGTTCCGGCCTTCCATCGCGTGATGATCCTGCGTGGTGGCAAGAACGTGGCGCCCGTCGGTCTTCTGAATGCGGAGACCGGGACCGCCCCACGGAGCGTCGGAAGTCCGGAGCTCATAGGCGTTGAAGCCGACTCCGTCCCCAACTTTCCCAGTGCGGCGCCGGCCGAATCCCAGGTGCATGGTGACACAATCGTCAACCTGCCCCGGCTGGATCCAAACCGGCACTCGCAGCTTCCTTCCTCCGAAATCAAGTTCTACTATGTCTCCGTTTTGTAAGCTGTTCCTTTGTGCCGTACCGAGGCTGATGAGCGCCGGATTGTCCCAAGTGAGGCGGCTGTGCGGCTTCGGTAGCTCTTGCAGCCAGCCGTTGTTGGCGAACTGGCCATCCCAAATGAATGGGTCGGGCCGGAAGATCAACTCCATGGTGGAGGGATTGAGCGCGGCCGCGTATTGCGTTTCCGAAGTACCCTTTGGGGGCTGGGCAGGTTTGGCGGCCGTATCGGGGACCACGCCGGCATTCAGCGTCTTTTCCCAAAACGCATCGAAATCCTCCGCGGTGTGACGGCCCCGCCAATATGCCTGGATGATGTCGTGGCTGGTCTGATCTGGGTTCTCGGTCAGCGTCGCCAGCACTTCATGCGCTGTCTTTCCGCCGTAGAGTGGATCGGTTAGAGGCTGCAGGATCGTTGCGGTACCGTCGTAGGCGCGAATGTCGCTCCACGCTTCCAGATAATGCGCTTCATTGACGTGCCAGTCACACTTTTCGGAGGTTTCATCGTTGTATAGGCCCAGATGAGTGCGGAATGGGACCTTGCTGAGTGCGTCGCCGAAGTTCAGATCCGCAGGCGCGTCATAGACTGGATTACCGCCAAGGATTAACAACGCCTCCACTTTGCCGGCGTTCATCTCGCCAGTTAGTTCCTTGATGGACGCGACGTGGTCTTCGGAACGCGCTTCGATGGAATCCGTGTAGACGACGGTGTTTCCGATGTTCCCCAGCGCTTCGTTCATCGCGTGCGCCAAACGGTGCAGGGAGGCAGGCTGCCAGTCTCCAGCGATCACGATGCTGGCTCCGTGATGGGCTTTCAGGTCGCGCGCGATGGCGTCCGCATGCTTGTAAGACGCCGCGCCAACCGGCAGACCGATGGCCGCCGCAATCGCCTTCGCCTGACCGTCCAGTTCGCTGGCACGGACGGGAAATCGATGGTCGGCTACGCTGCCGGTTATCGATGGAGTTGGTTCGAAGACGTACAGCCGGCTCATGGTGCTCTGGCCTTCGGTCAGCCGCCGGCGCGAAATGAAATCGCGGGCGTAACGCGGACTGCCGGGAATCGATGCGAGAAAATCCGAGTCGAGAGAGAGAACGACATCGGCTTTGTCGAATCGATAGACCGGGCTTACATCGGCTTTGGGGCCGTGCACGGGCTGGTACTGATACCAACGTGCGCTGGGAAATGTTTTCAAGACCTCGTCGAGTTGGGCTGCCAGGGTGGGCGACGTCACGGTTCCGGTGAGAATTCGGAGTCCGGCGCCTTTACTGAGCAGTTGTTCGGCGCGGACCATACCCATGGCCGCGATAAACTTCCCCCAGCCGGAGATGCGCCCCCGGTAAATGGTGGTCTGGGACCGGTCGGGATCGTACAAGCCGAGCACTGAAGCTTGTGCAATCGCTGTCGAGCCGCCCAAACTGCCGGGATGGTCGGGATTGCCTTCCACCTTCGTGGGCCGGCCGAGATGGCTTTCGCCGAGCACGCCAAGACCGTAGCCGTTGAGGGGCATGGCTGTGGCGAAGAACAGCGGTTTTCCCGGAGTGACGCCCTCGGGCTGCTTCACGTAGGGCACGATCCTCTCCGGTGGTTGTTTCGTGCAGGCGGTGACCCCGGCGAGCGCAAATGAGGCGCCCATCAGGCGGAGAATCTCGCGGCGGTTTGGCTGGTGGAGCCACTCCGCGGACCGCGTAGGAAACTCGTCATCGACGAACTTGCGGAACTCTTCGGTATCCGCCAGTTCTTCGAGGCTTCGCCAATATTCCCGGCCTGTTTTTGCGTCTATCGGTGACATGTGTAACAGTCGGTCAACTTCTGGACTTTGTACTCAGCCACCAACCGGCGTCCCAACTCGAGCTGGTTCGGCGGGGGCTGGTAATCCATCTGAAAAACCGCTTCCTTGGGACGAATGTGGCGCTCCGGTTCCCTGTGGCAATCGATGCACCAATGCATCATGAGAGAATTCACTTTCCACGTGAGCGGCATCAGGTCGACGCGCCCGTGGCAGGTGGAACATCCAATTCCTTTATTTACATGAATGCTGTGATTGAAATATACGAAATCAGGGAGATCGTGAACGCGTGCCCACTGCAAGGAAGTCCCGTTTCGAAAACTGGCGCGCACTGGCTCCAGCGTGGGGCTATCGGACCAAATCTGCGCATGACAGGTAATGCACGTTTCCGTGGGCGGAATGCCGGCGAACGCGGATGTTTCGACTGAAGTATGGCAGTAGCGGCAGTCGATCCCGATGCCGCCGGCGTGGTGTTTATGGCTGAAGGGCACCGGTTGTTCACGCGGAACCTGCACCCGATTGATGAAAGAGCCCGTGTTGAATTCGGTCACGCCCCAGGCAATTCCTGCGACGGCCAATGCAGCGCCGGCAAGACTTCCCAATGCTACCGAGTTTGCACTACGACGGAAAATCTGGGCCATACGCTGGCACGCTGTCCGCGTTTGCGATTTACGGTTTATTGACACCCCACGGCGGCCAGAGGTGACAGGAATATTTTCAGTTATACCGTAAGTCCTGTCGATACTGAGTTGTAAGTATCTCTTTTTTCTTCCTGCAATCCAGATTGAGTTTTCTTCCGTAACACCCATTGAAAGTTCGTGTTACGCAGTGGTAGTATCACAATCATTACATTCGTGCTACCGATTACCCTATCGCGCCTCGTCTCTACAAGCGTCGTTCTGGTCATGGCGATCGCCCTCCATGCCGAGGATGCGAAGGTGAAGCTCATTACTGACACGGTAACGGTGACCGCCGATGTGAGGGATGCTGATATTCGGCAGCCAGATCCGGCGCAGCGTGTTTTCGTACGAGACGAGATTCTCGATGCCAATCCGGGCCGTCCGGGCGCTCCGGTCTCCACTCCAGGACTGCCCATCGAGACTGCTTCGAGTGGCATCAAGGCTCCGCAATACTTCGCACCGGGCGTCGCAGGGGATCATGGCGAGCCGATCGCCCAGTTCATCCAGGTGGGCAGTTTTCTGATGCCGAATAATCTCAGCGCCAACGCTCACGGCAATGGCTATTCGGACCCGAACATTATGGTTCCGGCAATTATCGAGAGCGTGCAGACCGACGGCGGTGCGTTCAACGTCCTCGAGGGCAACCATTCGGTGGATGCCGCTGCCGTTTATGCGATTCGGCCAAGGCTGGAGCCATTCGTCACGCTCACTGGCGACTATCGCGATGTGGATCTAAGCGCCGGATGGAACTGGCTCGCGATCCAGGCGTCGGGCGGCAACGGATTTCTGGACGCGCCAGAGCATCGCCAGCAATACAAAATCAACGCACTGAAAAGCTGGACTCTGGGCGCACACTCGCTCACATTCCTCGGTATCGGCTACTACGGCGAATCGAGGACTCCGGGGCTGGTTCCCATTGGAATTCCCAATCTTCACGACACTATCGACTCGCGCCAGCGGGATCAGACGCACACCGCAGAGTTTGCCCTTAACGACGCATGGCATGTGACGCCGAACAGCGAGTTGCAGCTATCGAGCTTCTTCCGGACCTACAATCTCGCTCTTTATTCCAACTTTGGCGATGGCCTCATCCGGCAAAGTGAATTTCGGACCGCGGCGGGCGGTAACGGCAACTACATCCGGCACTTGAACAATCATCTGACGATCATGAGTGGTCTCGACTATTTCCGCGAGGCGCCCCGCCGTGAGGATCTCGACCATTATTTACCTGGGAATGGACCCTTCGAGACCGTTACGGCCAACAATCTGACGCTCAATTTCCTCACGCCGTTCGTCGCCATCGACGGCAACCTTCTGCCCTGGCTGCGCTATAACCTCGGGTGGCGGCGGGATCAAGTCCATTTCGATAACAGCGATCTCCTCGTTCTGGAAAACTCGTTCCACCGGTGGATCGGAATCGATTCGCCGAAAGCAACGCTGAGCATCGTTGCGCCCGATTGGCTGCCGCTCCCCTCCGTCTCATTGAGCGCCGGGCAGACGTTCTTTACGAATGATCCTCGAATCGGCACGGGAACTCAGCAAGGCAGTCTGGTGAGCCGGGCGCATGCCTACCAGTTGGTCATCAGCAAGACCATCCTGAAAACCGATTTTCGCGTCACCCTTGGACACGTCACTCAAGAGGCCTCGCTTGCCAAAATCGATGCTGACACCGGCCTGCAATTCGATGAAGGCCCGAGCCGCAATCAATACATCACGATTTCCGCGCGCCGTTATTTTCGTGGCGGACTTCTGCAGGGTTCCTTCTCCAAAGCCGATGCGCGCGATCTGTCTCAAGGCATACCCATCCCCGAGGCGCCGCGCCTGATCGCCGATATTCTGGGAACGTACGACCGGCTCCCTTTTCGTATGCACGCACGAGGGGAATTCGAGGAAGTGGGGCGCAAACCGCTTGGGGATGGCTTCGTGAGCGTTCCTGTGAGAGAGTTTCGCGGCGCGCTGGTGCGGAATTTCAAGGATGGCAAGATTCAGGCCGGCGTCCATTTCCAGATCGCCAGCGGCTATACGGGTCAGATAACGGAAGTGCTGGCGCTGCCGGGAGAAGGCGAGCCCTTCGAGCGGGTGGTGGGCGTGCGGGTACCATCGTATGTATCTCTGTCACTTAGCTGCCACTTCGGCCGTCTTGGGCATCCATAGAGTACCCCTTCCCTATAGGCCACGGCACAGAATAATCTGGCCTTATTCCAGAGCGGAAAACCGGCGATTACCTCAATAGAAGGAGGTGGTTACGCCGCTGGACCTCAAACGCTCGCTACTCGTGTTTCAACTGGCCGGCGAAAAAGCCGCTGTACCCCTGGAAAACGTCGGAAGGATCGCTCCTATGGCGGAACTTGCGCGCCCACCCGGGTTGCCTTCCGCGTTGGAAGGCTTCCTCAATTTGAGAGGGACAGCAGTACCCGTGTTGCGCCTCGACAGGCTGCTTCAGCTTCGCGAGCGGAGCCCCGGTTTGTACTCCAAGCTGATCATTCTGAAGGGTGTGTTCGATGGTCAGGTCGCGATATTGGTCGATCAGGTCAGCGAGATTCTCTCTGTCGCTGAAACCACGTTTCTCCCGGTCGGTAAGGAACATTCATTCAACGCGTGCATGGAGGCGGCGGTGCCGGCGCGAGGGGAAGTAATCCATCTACTATCCCCCGGGCGCATCCTGCTGGAACTGGAGCGGCGATCTCTGGCGGAATTTCAAGCGGCCGCGCAACGGCGTTTGCTCGATTGGAGCCAGCAGGAATTGTGAGCATGACGTTGCCAGCAACGGAGCCGTTGGTCTCCGATCCCTTCTATCCTCAGTTGAAGCAGCATCTGATTGAAGCAACCGGACTGGCCTACTACGCCGATAAGAGTGAAGATCTGGCCCGCCGCGTCCGCCGACGCCTCTCCAGTTTGGGCCTGCGCGACTGCGCTTCCTACATGAACGTCCTGCGGGATTCCCTTCGCGGCCCTGCTGAGTGGGACGCGCTAATCGCCGAGATTACGATCTGCGAAACGCACATGTTCCGGCATGCGGAGCAATTTGACGCTCTTCGGGACCTGGTGCTTCCTGACCTGATCGCCCGCAACGGATCGCGCCGCCGGCTGCGCATTTGGAGCGCAGGCTGCGCTACCGGAGCCGAGACGTACTCAATGGCCATTTTGCTGAAGCGCGAACTGGCGCACCTCGTCCCGGGATGGGATGTGACGATTCTGGGTACCGACATCAACCGGCAGTGCCTCGCCCAAGCCCGCGAAGGCAGATTTGATGAGTGGACCTTCCGGGCAACGCCCCAGGAATTGAAACGAGATTGCTTTTTGAAAGAAGGAAACTCTTGGAAAATCTCCCCGGAATACAAAGAAGGAGTTTCGTTCCAATACCACAACCTGGTGGAGCATTCCTTCCCCTCCCTGGTCAACAACCTCTCTGCCTTCGACTTGATTGCCTGCCGCAACGTGATGATCTATTTCGGGCCGGAACTCATGCAGAAAATGATCGGTCAGTTCCACGACTGCCTGGTGCCGGACGGATGGCTGCTGGTGGGTCCCGCGGAGCCGAACATGACGTATTTCACATCGTTCCGGACCGTAAATGCTCCCGGTGTGACTCTTTATCAGAAGGGCGGGCAGGAAGCGGCAAAAGAAGTTCCCTTCGTTTATCGAGACATTCCCTCGTTGCTTCCACCTCCGGTCACAATGCAAAGAGCGGCGAGTGAGAGCGCCCAGCCCAGCCTCGCCGAGGTGCGCCAGCAGGCGGATCGAGGGGAATGGGAGAAGTCGGCTCGAAGCTGTGAACGTCTTTTGAAAAAAGACAATCTGAATCCAGCGGTCCACTTCTATCACGGGCTGATCCTGGAGCAGATGAACCGCCCCGCCGAAGCGGAACGGTCTTTGCGGCGAGCTATCTACCTGGACCGGCAATTTATCATGGCGCACTATCATTTGGGGCTCTTTCTCCAGGACCGGGGAGATCCGCGCCGGGCGGTCCGGTCATTTGAAAATGTTCTGGAGCTTCTGGATCGCCAGGGCGGGGCCGGGACGATCACTGGCGGCGATGGCATCACGGCCGCGGAACTGAAGCAATCGGCCCGGTTACACGTCGAAGCGCTTAGGGAGCGGGGATGAAGCGGGTTGCCATCGATTGGGACAACGTTCGAAGCCGGTTGCGGGCTAGTGAGAGCGCGCTGGCAGAGGCGTTGGCCGAGGGACCCGACCGAATTGAGGCGGCGTACCGGGAACGAGCTGTCCAGCTGGCGCAGGGGCAAACCGAGCATCAGCCGGTTTCTTCCGGCCTGCCAATGCTGATTTTTCGGCTTGCACAGGAACGCTACGCCGTTGAACTCCAGGAAGTTGCCGAAGTTCTTCCGTTCGCGCGCTGCACGCCTGTACCTGGCGGGCCGCCGAATTTCCTCGGCGTGATTAACCTGCGGGGAGACCTGCGCCCGGTGCTCGATTTAGGCCGCTTGCTGGCATGTTCCGAAAACGGAAATAGCGATTCTGGATTCGTGTTGATGTTGCGGCGGCCAGGCCAGGAAATCGGATTGAAAGTTGACCGCATCGAGGAGCTCCGCGAGATTCGTCCCGACGATTCAGGCGTTGTTCCGGGCGGGCGATACGTGAAAGGGGTGGCGTCCGGTGCGCTCATGCTGCTTAGCGTTGACGCGGTGCTGGGTGAGGTGTTTTTGAAAGAGGGAGTCTTGAGCGCATGAAAGTGAACATGAGAATCGGCACGCGAATTCTGGCGGGCTATGGACTGGCATTGGTGGTTGTCGGCATCGTTGGCGTTGTGGCCTACCGTGGCACGACCGAGCTTGTGGATAGTGCGGACCTGGTTGCGCACACGCACAAAGTGAAGGAAGCGATCTTCGAAGTGCGCTCGTCTTTAAAGGACGCCGAAACCGGCCAGCGGGGATTCCTCCTCACGGGCGAAGATCGGTATCTCGAGCCATATCAGCAGGGAGTCAAAGCGATCGACCTATATCTCCAGGAAGCGCGGGAATTGACCGTCGACAACTCGAATCAGCAGAAGCGGCTCAATGCTTTACAGTCTGTTATCGCCGTCAAGCTGGCCGAACTGGCGGAGACGATTGCGGTGCGCCGGCAGCGGGGTGAGCAGGCAGCCGTCCAAGTAGTCCTCACCGATAAGGGAAAGAAGGCCATGGACGAAATCCGGACAATCATAGGAGAAATGGACGATCAAGAAAATGATCTGCTGAAACGGCGCAGCGACGAGGCCAAGGCAACCTCCCATTTCGCCACTTCGGCGATCATTTTCGGAGGCATTCTAGTGCTGGTCCTGATCTCTACCGCTGGCCGCTTCATTCAGCTCTCCATCACGCGTCCGCTGGCCGAATTCATGCAGTTTGTGGGGCGAGTGGGGGATGGCGACCTGACGCAGAAGGCGAACATTTCCAGTGCCGACGAGTTGGGAGAATTGGCCGTATGTCTCGATCGGATGGTAGCCGGATTGAAAGATGTGGCCGGGCAAACACGGTTCGCCACCCAAAATCTCAATTCAGCCTCGGCGGAAATTCTGGCTTCCACACAGCAGCAGGCGGCCGGCACCGGGGAGCAAGCGGCGGCGATTCAGCAGACCACCACGACCATGGAGGAAGTCACGCAGTCCGGCGCTCAGATCACCGAAAGGGCGAAGCAGGTGGCCGCCTCGGCCGAGAGTACTTCCGCAGCCAGCCGCGTCGGATTGCAGGCCGTCGAGAACACCAGCCGGACTATGGAGACGATCCGCGAACAGGCCGAGGCGGTGGCTGAAAACGTGGTGTCACTGAGCGAAAAAACCCAGGCGATCGGCGAAATCATCTCCACTGTCAACGATATTGCCGAGCAATCTCACCTGTTGGCCCTGAACGCGGCCATCGAGGCGGCCGCCGCCGGAGAGCATGGGCGAAGCTTTTCCGTGATCGCCAGCGAAGTGAAGAATCTGGCGGATCAGTCGCGCGAGGCGACGGTGCAAGTACGATCGATTCTCGGAGACATTCAGAAGGGCATCAACAGCTCCGTCATGTTGACAGAAGAGGCCGTCAAGCGGGTGGAATCGGGCAAGCAGCAGGCCGACGTAGCCGACCGGACCATTCGCGATATGACGGACAACATCCAGCAGAGCGTGCAGGCATTCCAGCAGATTGTCGCCGGATCGAACCAACAGCAGATCGGCTTCACGCAGGTGATGCAGGCCGTACGCAATATCGGCCAGGCGAGCCAGCAGACCGCCGAGAGTACCCGCCAGCTCGAGAAGGCCGCCGTGAACCTTACAGCCCTGGCGCAACAGCTTCAGAAGGCGGTCGAGAGATACCAGCTTTGAAGGGATCGCCTTGTTGAAAGACATTCGCCAGAAACTGTTGGCTACATTTCAGATCGAGCACCGCGATCACGTGGAGCAGATCCGCTCGCTCCTCGCGCTGATCGAGAAGACCGCCGGCCCCCCCACGGGTCCCGCGCTCGACGAGGTCTTCCGCCGGGCCCACAGCCTGAAAGGAGCCGCCCGCGCCGTCGACCTGCGTCCGGTCGAAGGCCTGGCCCACCGCCTGGAGACGCTATTCTCCAGAGTGCGTCAAGGCGTGCTGCTTCTCGACAAAAATGTGACCGGTACGGTGCAGCGGGTGCTCGATGCCAGCGAAGATTGCGTGACGGCTCTGGGGGAAAATCGCCCTTCCCCTGATTTCAAAGTCGCGCTGGACGCGATTGAGCGCGTTCTGGGGATTGAGCCGGAACCTGGCGCGGTTGAGCCTGAGATACCCGAGTCCCTTCCAGGAACTCAACCGCAGTTTCAGCCGCTGGATACGATGCGGATTGCTACAAGCAACTTCGATGGATTGCTTCGTTCGGCTGGAGGACTGCTGACCGAGAGTCAGCGCCAGGACCAGGTCACCGATCAATTGAACCGGATTGCCCGCCAGCTAACCGGCATGGAGAAAGAAGCGGAATACGTTCACCGGGCCTCCGGCGCAGCGCTACGGCGGCTGGGCGCGGGGCCTGAATTCTCCCGTGTGAACGCTTTCCTCGATTCGATGGAGCGGCAAGTGCGTTCCCTTTCCCGGCAGGCGCGCGCTACGCGCCGGTTGCAACAGCGCAGTTCCTGGACGATGCGCCACCTGGGCAAACAGCTCCAAAGAGACGTTTGGCGGGCGCGCATGGTACCGGCCGAGAGTCTGCTCGAAGGGTATCGCAAGATGATGCGGGACCTGGGGCGCGATGAATCGAAAGAGATCGAATTTCGTGCCGCCAGCACGGGCGTGCATGCGGACCGCCGCGTCCTCGAGGCGCTCAAAGATCCCCTGATGCACCTGCTGCGTAACGCCGTCAGTCACGGAATCGAGACGCCGCGGGAGCGCATGGCGAAAGGGAAATCGCCGGCGGGATTGGTGACGCTTCGAATTGGTACTGAAGGCCAGCGTTTGACGATCGACCTGGAGGACGACGGCCGTGGCGTCGACCTTGCGCGCGTGACCGAGGTCACGGTCCGGCAGGGAATCCTCTCCGAAGCAGAGGCAGCCCGGCGGTCGCCTCAAGAACTTGGCCGAATGCTGTTCCGGCCAGGCTTTTCGACGGCTCGATCGGTCACCGATCTGTCGGGCCGTGGCATGGGGCTGTCGGTGGTGTACGAGGCAATTCGGCGGCTGCAGGGAGAAGTGGATCTCCGGCCCGCGGAGGGCTCCGGAACCTCGATCCATCTCTCGGTCCCATTGTCGATCTCGACGCATCGGCTGCTGCTGGTGAGCTGCGGGGGCCAGCCCTTCGCAATTCCAATTCACGCCGTCGAGCGCTTGCACAGGATCGGTTTCGAGGGCGTCCAGACGGTGGAAGGCAAGCCGGTGGTCACTCTCGACGGCCAACCCGTGCCCTTGTTCAGTATGCATCACCTGCTGGGCCTCGATCCCGCGTCCGCGAGCGCCGGGCCGGGAGCGTTGCGGGTAGTAGTTTTGCGCTCCGGTGGCAGGCGCGTAGCGATAACGGTGGACGCGTTCCTATGGGAGAGCGACTCTGTGATTCAGGATTTGGGACCCGCCGCCGGGCGCGACGGGAAAGTCTCAGGCGGCATCCTGCTCGAAGATGGCGCGGTCGCCTTCGTTCTCGATCCCCTGGCGCTGCTCGAGACCTCTGTACATAAGGCGCTGCCGTCTTTCGCCGCTCCCGCCGAATCGGCCCCGGAACCGGAACCCGCGTCGATTTTAGTCGTCGACGATTCCGTTACCACGCGGACCTTGGAGAAAAGCATTCTCGAGGCGCACGGCTATCGCGTACGCGTCGCGGTCGACGGGATGGAAGCTCTGGCGCAGTTGCGGGCGGAGAAGGCGGACCTGGTAATCACCGACATTCAGATGCCCCGCATGGACGGGTTCGAACTCCTGGATGCGATGAAAAAAGACCAGAATCTGGGCCGGATTCCCGTCATCGTCGTGACTTCGCTAGAGCGCCGCGAGGATCAGGAACGGGGCCTGGCTTTGGGCGCGGACGCCTACATTGTGAAACGGAAGTTCGACCAGCCGGAATTGCTCGCTGCGATCCGGCAGATTCTTTGAGGAACAGCATGAAAAAGATTCGCGTTTTGATTGTCGAAGATTCCAAGGTGATTCGGGAGTTCCTTGAATACATCATCGGGCAGGACCCGCGCCTCGAAATCGCGGCGGCGGTAGGAAGCGCCGAAGAAGCTTTGCGAATTCTTCATCGCGTTTCTCCGGACGTCATTTCCATGGACATCCGGCTTCCCGGAATGAACGGTTTTGAAGCCACTCAGCGAATTATGACGGAGCGGCCCACGCCCATAGTAGTGGTCTCGGCGAGCGTCGAATGCGTGGATCTGCAGATCACCATGAACGCGTTGCGAGCGGGCGCCCTGACGGTGCTAGAGAAGCCTGCCGGCACAACTTCCGCCGATTACAAGGCGCTCGCGGAACGCCTTTGCACGCAGCTTGCGATCATGAGCCAGGTGAAGGTCGTGCGCAGGTACGGAGCGGTGAAGCCGGCGGCTCGCGTCGAACAGCCTCCGGTTCCGCACACGGGCGTCGGCTACCAGATGCTGGGAGTCGTAAGTTCCACCGGCGGTCCCGGCGCATTGGTGCAACTCTTAGGCGGGCTGGGCGCGGATTTCCCATTCCCCATCGCACTGGTACAGCACATTACCAGCAGTTTTCTCGAGGGCTTTGCCTCGTGGCTCCAGAATAGCTGTCCTTTTTCCGTTGTGATCGTAAAGGACCGTGTGGTTCCCGCCCCGGGAACGGTTTATCTGGCAACTCGAGATCGCCACCTGCTGGCGACACCGGACCATTTACAAGTGGGCGCGGGCGATCCGGTTTGCGCCCAGCGCCCGTCAGGAACCGTGCTTCTTGAATCCATGGCCAATGCGTTTGGCGGCCACGCAATGGGAATAGTGCTTACCGGCATGGGAGAGGATGGCGCGGAAGGATTGCTGAATCTCCACAACCGGGGCGGCTACACCATAGCCGAACATGAATCGACCGCAGTGGTTTACGGGATGCCGGCGGAGGCAGTCCGTCTTGGCGGCGTTTCCGAGTGCCTGCCTCTTCCGGCGATCGCCCCGCGTATTCTCGAGCTGGCAGCCTCCAGGAAGGCGGCTGCCTGATGGAACCGGTTTTCCAGATTCTGATTGTGGAGGATTCCGAAACGCAGGCTCTGCAGTTGCGCTATCTGCTGGAAGAGGAAGGCTGGGCGGTGGTACGCGCCGCCACGGGTGAATCCGCGCTAGAAGAACTGTACCGCCAACGGCCCGCCCTGATCATCGCCGATTTCCATCTGCCTGGGATCCAGGGAGATGAACTCTGCCGGCGAATCCGAATGAACGTCGATACGCGCGGTATCCCAATCCTGATGCTGACCGGGGAGAAGGGCGCCGGCAATGAGCCGGCCGGTTTGGACAGCGGCGCCGACGACTATCTTTCGAAATCGGTCTCGTCCGAGATTCTTTTGGTGCGGGTCCGCGCCTTGCTTCGCGGGTCCAATACCCGATCCTCGATTCTGGCGCCCCAGGAGTCCAGTTTTCATCGCGCGCGCATCCTCGCCATCGACGACAGCCCGACCTATCTCCTGAGCCTGGCCGCGGCGCTAACTTCGGAGGGATACGAGGTAATCATGGCGGCAGGCGGCCTGGAAGGGCTCGAGCAGATCCGGCGGGAAGCTTTCGATTGCGTGATGGTGGACCTGGTGATGCCGGATATGGATGGAATTGAAGTATGCCGTCACATCAACGAGATGGAGCGAACGGTGAGCCACTCGATGACGGTGATCATGTTGACAGCGTGCGAAACCAGAGAAGATATGACGCGGGGCTTAGAGGCGGGAGCGGACGACTTTGTAGGCAAGTCCAGCGATATGGCAGTGCTGAAAGCCCGCATCCGGGCGCTGCTGCGCCGCAAGTTCTTTCAGGAGGAGAACCGGCGTATCCGCGAGCAGTTGCTGCGGAAGGAGCTTGAAGCAACGGAGGCGCGCGCGGCACGCGAACTCTCGGAAGCGCGGGCGCTCCTGGTGGGAGAGTTGGAGCAGAAGAACAAGGAACTAGAGGCGTTTAGTTACTCGGTTTCGCACGACCTGCGCGCGCCGTTGCGGACCATTGACGGCTTCAGCAACGCGTTGTTGGAGGACCATGCAACGAGCCTCGACGCGGAAGGCCAGGATTATCTGCGCCGGGTGCGCTCGGCCGCTCAGCGAATGGGAGAGCTTATTGACGATCTGCTACACCTGTCGCAGGTGGGCCGGGCGTCGCTGCGGCGCGGACACGTGGACCTTTCCGCTCTGGCGCACGCGGCGGTGACCGAGCTTCAGAGGCGGACGCCCGAGCGGCAGGTGCGAGTTCTGATCGATGACCGCGTGGAGGCCGACGCCGACCGCGGACTCCTGCAGGTTGTGCTGGAGAACCTGCTCGGAAACGCATGGAAGTTCACCGCCACCACCACCGGACCGATCATTGAGTTTGGGGTCGCGATGCGGGACGGTGTCCCCACCTATTTCGTTCGCGACAACGGGGCCGGATTCGACATGACTTATGTCGAGAGGCTGTTCTCACCCTTCCAGCGCCTCCATTCGGACAAGGAGTTCTCGGGTACGGGTATCGGCCTCGCGACCGTTCATCGGATAGTCGAGCGCCATGGGGGACGTGTGTGGGCCGAGGGAGAGGTCAACAAGGGGGCGACGTTCCTGTGGACCCTTCCTCTACGCGCCGCCATGGGCGAGACATCACTCGTTTCTCGTAAGTGAAGCCGCGATCGGACCGATAAGGAGAGTGTGCAAGGCGAGTTCAGCAGCTCGAGCAGTACAGGCAAAGACCGTCTGCGGGTCCTGTTCTTTGAAGATAACCCGGACGACGTTGCGCTCTCCCTATTGACGTTGAGGTCCTCGGAGTTTGAAGTCGTATCCGACGTGGCGGCGAATCTGCCGGAATTCCAAGAGGCCCTCCGTGCCGGTCCGTATGACATCATCCTTTCCGACTACCGGGTACCTTGCTCGACTGGTATGGACGCCTTCGAGGCGATGAAAGCAGTGGGTCTGAGCATCCCCTTCATCCTGGTAACCGGTTCGCTCGGCGACGAACGGGCGGTCGAGTGTCTGAAGGAAGGAGTGGCCGACTATGTTCTGAAGGACCGGCTGGCACGCCTGCCCGTGGCCATCCGGCTGGCCTTGGAGGAGCGGCGGCTGCAGGCGAAAAGAACCCAGGCGGAAGAGACGTTGCGGCGCTCGGAGGCGAGCTATCGTTCACTGATCCAGAGCGCACCCTGTGGAATTCTTCGATTGAACGCTGAAGATGGCCGTTTGGTCGAAGCAAATCCCGCTCTGGCCGAAATGCTGGGCTACGACTCGCCCGCAGATCTTCTGGCCGATGGCGTGCCGGGCCGCGTGACGCTCGATATCGAGACGTGCCGCCGTTTCATTGACGACTGGGAGAGACATGAACGGGTAAGAGAGATCGAGGTAGAGTGGCCGCGTAAGGACGGCGTCGCGATCATCGTTCGGCTCATGGGGCGTCTGCTCAAAAACGAGAATGGCGCGCCAGCATGCTTCGAGATGATCGCCAAGAACGCGACCGAGCGCCGCCGCGCCGAACAACGTATCCGTCAACTGAACCGGCTATATTCCGTCATGAGCCACGTCGGTCAGGCCATTGTGCGTATCCGGGAGCGTAACGAGCTGTTCCGGGAGATCTGCCGTATTGTCGTGCAGGAAGGCCACTTCAGAATGGCCTGGGTGGGTATGGTAAGGCCGGAGGTGGATTCGGTGAAGCCGGTGGCCCATTGGGCCGTAGAAGAAGGCTATCTCGATGGAATGCGCACTACGCTGTCCGACGAGCCAAACGGGCGTGGACCGATTGGAACGGCGATCCGCGAGAACATACATGTTCTGTCGGACGATGTGAGTACGGACCCGCGGATGGCGCTCTGGCGGGAGCGCGCGCTTCGCTGGGGTTTCCGTTCCATGGGCGCCTTCCCCATACGCTTACGAGGCAACGCAATCGGCGCAATCGGGATTTACGCTCACGAGCCGGGATTATTCGACGTGGAGAACGTGGCGCTGCTGGATGAGTTGGCTGAGGACGTTTCCTTTGCGTTGGAAAGCATGGAGGCGCAAAAAATGCACCGGCTGGCTGTCGACGAGCTGGATCAGTTCTTCGCCTTGTCACTCGACATGCTCTGCATCGTCGGCATGGATGGATATATCCGCCGGTTGAATCCCGCATGGGAGAAGACGCTCGGGTTCAGTGCCGTGGAGCTGCGTGCGAGACCCTTGATCGATTTTGTGCATGAAGAGGACCGGGCGGATGCCTTGGCGGCTCTTCGGACGCTGCGGTCGGGCGCCGCGCTCGACCGCTTAGAAATCCGGTGTCTTTCGAAAGACGGCACTTACAAATGGTTGATCGGCAGCGTAGTACCGGCGGCGGGAAGAGGCGTGTTCTTCGCCGCGGTGCGCGATATCAGCGACCGCCGGCGCCTGGAAGAGCAATTGCGAGGCCAAAACGTGGCGCTGGAACGGCAGAACCGCACTGTGGAGGCGGCCAGCCGGATGAAAAGCGAGTTTGTTGCAAACATGTCGCATGAACTGCGATCGCCGCTCAACGGCATCATCGGATTCAGCGAAATGCTCTACGACGGCAAACTCGGCGCCCTGACAGCGCAACCGAAGGAGTTTTTGGGGCGCATTCAGAAAAGCGCCAGACACTTGCTGAATCTGATCAATAACGTTCTTGATCTGAGTAAAGTCGAGGCGGGGCAGTTGCAGCTGTGGCCCGAACGCGTGTCGGTTTCCAGTCTCGTCCAGGAAGTGACCGGTATTCTAGGTACTCTCGCCGCTGAAAAGCATATCCGGATCGAAAGCGATATGGAGCCGGGCGTGGATGAGGTGATTACCGACGCTGGCCGGCTCAAGCAGGTACTCTACAATTATTTGTCCAATGCGCTCAAATTCACCGGCGAAAAGGGCGTGGTGACAGTGGGGCTCAAGGCGGAGGGGGCGACAGAGTTTCGTCTCGAGGTATCCGACACCGGCGTGGGAATTGCAGAAAAGGACATCCCGCGTCTCTTCACGGAATTCCAACAACTGGATTCGACTTTCGCCAAGCGCTATCAGGGGACCGGACTCGGCCTGGCGCTGACGAAACGGATTGTGGAAGCACAAGGTGGACGAGCGGGCGTTCGTAGCGAGCTCGGGAAAGGGAGCACGTTCTTTGTGATCTTGCCCCGTGGATCGAAAGAGGGTCCGCCAGCCAAATCACTCGCAAACAATCTGGTCTTGGAACAGAAACCGTCTGGTTTGGGCAATCTGCACGCCGCGCTGGAGCGCGCCGCGGTGCCTGGGAAGCTGATAAAGGTACGAGATGAGTAATCAATCAATTTTGGTGGTGGACGATAATCCCGACAACCTGAAGCTGACTCAAGTCCTGCTGGAATGCGAAGGCTTCGAGGTACGGATGGCCGAAGATGCCCGGCAAACTCTGGAGACTCTTCGAACATATCGTCCCACGCTCATTTTGATGGACGTGCAGATGCCCGAAATGGACGGACTGGAGTTAACGCGCAAATTGCGCCTTGACCCGGCATTGCGCGATGTGATTATTGTTGCGTTGACCGCCTACGCGATGAAAGGGGACCAGGAGAATGCGCGGGCCGCGGGCTGCGACGGCTACATTACCAAACCGATCGACACTCGAACGTTCGCGGATGTCATCCGGGGGTATTTGAGCACATCGCCTGGCCGGACTGCCCGATGGTATCTCGACCGGCTGCCTGGAAACTGAGAGGACAGGCGCGAGTGTTTCAGTCGCCGACGATTTCGACCCGGCTCAGGTATGATTCGAGCGCGGCGACATTGTCGTTGAGATCGTTGATCTGCTGAAGACGCGCGGCTTGCTCCATGACAGCGCCGATTTCCGTCAGCTTGGGAAATCCATAGGCGCGGCCAGTCCCGCGAATCCGATGACCGAAAACGCGCGCGTACTCATACTCACATTGAACAAGTGCGGTTTTGAGCGCCGGAAGATTCGTGCGGCAACGATCGAGATATTCTGAAACCAGTGTCCGTGGAACACCCTTGGGAGGGCAAACGAAGATCTTTTCTGATGCCATATTCCGGTGATTTCCGTTTCCTAATCAAGCTTCCATCGCTAATCTTCCAGCTAAAGTAATCAGACTCTGCGCCATCAGGCTTTGCGGATCGAAGGCGACCAGCGGAACGCCGGCCTTCTGGGCGGCGACACAGAGATCCGCGGCCGGCGGAATAACGCCCAATGTCGGAATACCAAGCTGAGCTTCGATCTCAGTTATCGGGATAGGAGTGGCTAGAGAGGCACGATTCACAATAACTGAACCGATGAACTGCGGAACGGCGTTCCACATTTCGATCGTACGCAGCATCTGTTTGGTTGACTCTATGCTGATTTGATCCCGCTCGACGACAACCACCAGGCAGTCGGAACTCTCGACCACGGCACGATTCGATTCCGATAGCGTGGGCGGCAGGTCTACGACAACATGATCGGCCAAAGTCGCAAGCACTTTGGCGACGGACTTGGCGTGAGCGGCGCCGATCTCTCCGCACTGTTCAATCGCCAGCGGACCAAACAACACGCTCAGTCCGGGTATGCCCTTGTATGGCCATAAACAGGCTTCCGCTTCCACACGGCCAATCGCGTGGGGCTGCGTTTTCAATAAATGTGCCAGATTTCTAACGTGGTGCTGTGGGTGGAAATATTGCGGCAGCGTTCCGAACATGGGCCGCACTTCGGCAAGTACGGCAGTGCTCCATTGAGCGAGAGAACAGGCTACGTTGAGCGCTACGGTAGTCGTAGCGACGCCGCCCTTTCCGCCCAGAAGGCTGATAATTGTGCCGTTCTTCGTCAACCCGGCCGCCTCAAGCTGGCGGGCGTCGAGCCGGGGGCCGGCAAGCACGATCGCGGAGCGGAGCAGCCGGCTCAAGTCGGGAGCGCAACGATCTCTTACGAGAAAGTCCGCAGCTCCGGCTCGCACGGCCTTTAGCGCCAGATTCTCATCGCCCGAGCCGCACAGCACAACCACGGGTATATTGGGAGCCCCTTTCTGAAACTTCAGAAAACTGTCCAGCCTTTCGCTTTCGGCCAGGTCAGAGCGCGAAAGATCGAGGACGACGGCTTCTACCCCACCGCCGGCAATTCGCGCAAACGCCGTCGGCAGCCGTTCGACGCACTGCAACCGGAAGCCGGTTTCCGGATCTGATAGCGCTTCGCGAATCGGCTCAACAGACGACGAGCCTTCCTGTATCAGCAGAACCAATTCCCGGGTGTCGATTTCTCTGGTAGTCATAGTTTTCGGCTCCCGGGGTTACTCTGCGTGCGCATTGGAAGCGCCATCGGGGGTTTTGCGGAACATTTCCACAAAAGAGCGGAATTGTGGAAGACTTCTCCGGGGTTTTTTATCACGAAGTCTCGCCACCTTTCGAGCCAGGTTGGCGATCTGCTTACCGATATTGGTGCTCTCGCCCGGGAGTCTCCGCTGGATGCAGGCGTTATGTAGGGCCTGACTGTCGCGCGGCAATTTCGCATAGACATGAATACCGAAGATCTTATTCAGCTCGCTTCCGGACAGCGGAATGAACTCTTCCGTCTGGTTGACGATGAGACGCAGACGATCCCCTTCGATACCTGCCGCGCCGAGCGCGTCAATTACCCGCTTGGCTTCGTAGAGGGCTGGAATACCGGTTGTCGTGACGACGTAGACCTCGTCCAGCGTGTTGAGCAAATTCATAGACATGCCGTTCAAGCGGCCCAGATCGAGCACCATCCATTGATAGAAGGGACGTACCAGCGTGAGCACGTTGGCCAGGCTGTGGGCGTGTACCTCACCATTGCCGAGCAGTGCCGGCGAGGAGATAATGTGCACATCGTTGGCGCCGCGGGCCACAATCCCGTCCCAACAGGACTGGTCCAGATGATGAATATTGCTGATTGCATCGAGGATCGAGTACTTGGGATCGACGCCCATCAGAAAGGACACCAGCCCGGCGTGAGAGTCGATGTCGGCAAGCAGTACCTTCTGATCCGTCTGGCGCCGTAACTCCGCCGCCAGGATGCAAGCGACGGTGCTCGCGCCGACTCCTCCCTTCGCGCCGATGATTCCAATTGCCCGCGCCCGGTCCGGCGACGCCTCCGTGCCATTCCGGCCCCCCTGCCAGCGGTGCCGCTCGATCGCATACCGGATCGATCTCAGCAGTAACTCGGCGTTGCAGGTGCTTTTGACAAGATAATCGTCCGCGCCTTCCTGAATCATTTGAAGAGCAAGCGATTCGCTGTCACCCGCGCTCAGAACGATGATTGGTATGCCTGGGGCATAGGCTCTGGTCGAAGTAAAGGTCTCTACTCCGGTGCAGTCGGGGAGACCCAGATCGAGGAGGATCACGTCGATCCCGCCTTGGGATAAGCGCCGCATTCCGGCAGCCAACGAATCGGTCCAGTTCAGGATATAGGCGACACCGTCGCCAGCGGCGGAAAGCCAGTGTTGCACCAGTTCCGTGTAATCGGGATTGTCTTCAATCAGGAGAACGTTTAGAGTCTTTCCATCCATGATCTTGGCCTTCTGTGGCGGACGATGATTGAAGCGCGCCCGTCCTGTAAAACTTCTCGGCCAGATCCGGCAAAACGTTAAAGACGGATCTCAGAGTCTGGGATTGAGGTTCCTCCACAGGTGGCGCGGTCTCGTTCAGAATCAACCAGGAAATGGCGATCTGCCGTACGTGTGTTTTACAACCCGGATTTTTCCGGACCACTACTCGGAAGTGAAACGGAAAGCTCCACCTGCCGAGCGCGCACAATAAAGCGGTTTGGGGCGGGGCCAATCCAGTTGAAGGGATAGCAGGTGACCAGAGTCAACATCTTCTCCGGCGTTGGTTCGAGCACCTTCACATTCTTCGGCGGCACAATGCTCGTGGAGGTGACGACATAATTGAAACTGCCGTCCGGGGTGACAATTCTGATGTCGTCGCCCTTCTTGATGTAACGCACATTTCGGAAGAAGGTATCCCGATGCGCCGCGATCGCTACATTTCCGGGTTCGCCGGGACGCGCCGTCTCGGGTACGTGTCCTACAGCCAGCGCCAGGGTCTTCGTGTCGACGCCTTCACGCACCATTGCGCTGATCTTTAAGCGGGGAATCTCGACTTTTCCTACCAGGCCGCGGTCCACGATGTTCGGGTGTTCATGATTCAAGATGGGCGGGGGTGGGGGCGGTGGCTCCTGCTTTTTGCCGAACAGGCTTTCCCAAAATCCGGCAATCGTGCCTGTTTGTCCGCGGAGGTTCTCGCCCAATTTGTAGTCCTCGAAAGTCTGATAAATCTTTTCGTGAACGAATGCATAACCCACCCAGCCGAGGCACGCAAATCCAATCAGCAGGCAGACCACCTCCGCCCAGAGAACAACGTTTGTAGATCGTCTCCGCGTCCGCGCCAGCCTGTGACGCTGTTTATCTTCCAGTCTTAGCCGTACCATCATTGCGGTTTCCCCGATCTCGGCCGTTCCTCCGCCTCAGTATGTTGATGAGTCGGAGCTCTCTTCGCAGCAATATAGCTGGTGCGGCTTCTTACCACTACTTTCGAAATTCCCGGCGGCGGTTCCGCTACCACCCGCAGCTTCCGTGCCTGGCCGTTCAACGCACTTTCTTCCGGCGAGAATCCTACTACGTAGCGGCTTCGAATGTCCTTCGCGATCTTGGAGCATACTGCTACCATCTCGTCCAATTTCTTGGGCAAGTAACATTCACCGCCGGTCAGTCGAGCAATCCGCTCCAGAAACTTTGGATTCTTGTCCTGATCATCGGCGTCGAATATCCCTACGGTGTAAATTGTGACTAGCTTCTCTTCGGCCAGATGCACGATTTCACGTTCGGTGGTGTCGCTTGCGTTGTCGCCACCATCGCTGATCAGCACCAATGTTTTTCGGTCCTTGTGACCCTTGTCCAGATGCTCGAGCGCAATCTTCAACGCATCGTCCAGAGCCGTTCGCCCCCGCACCGGATTTCGCAGCAATGCTGTCCGCAGTGCTTCCTTGTCCGACGTGAATTGGGTTAAGCGGGGAAGACCAAGCGATACGTGGTCGTTGAAATTAACCACGAACAACTCGTCGTTCGGATTGCTTTCCGTCACAAAAGTGAGCGCCGCTGTCACTACTTCGGGCCGTTTTGCACGCATGCTGCCGCTGTTGTCCACTACCAAGCCGACGGTTACAGGAATATCGCCCGCCCGGAACACAGTTACCGGCGTTTGCTTATTGTTATCAAAGATCTTGAATTTGTCCTGTAGCAAGCCGGAAACGAAGCCGCCTTTGGCATCTTTAACGCTTACATCCAGCAACACAAGATCGGAAGTGGCATTCAGACGAAACGCTTCGGGATCGGTTGGAGTGGAAACGTGACTGAGAGGAAAAAGCTCGGAAAGATCAGGAGGGGGAAGTTCCTGCGCCGCAATCACCCCAACTATGAAAACGGCCGGCGCGGCTAAAATGAGTTTTGTCCTGCGCCGTATTGTCATAAAACCTCTTGGCACCTGGAGCCGGAATGGATCGGCACCAGGTGCGTTTCCAGGTTATCAATTGAATCACGCTTTAGGCAACGCGATTGGCAAACCGCAGCAGTACGCCTGCCGCGAGCGCCAGGAAGCCGCCAAGCGCGATCAGCGGGAATACGCTTCCGGTCTTAGGAAGTTCGGTGCGCGCACGAGTTCCCTGATCCGTTACAGGAGCAGGCGCGGGTTCCGGGGTGGCAGCTGGAGCTGGAGGCGGCGTGTTCTGCGCTACCTGAGCGGGCTGCTCGACGGGCTTGTTGTGCTCTTCACCGAGCGCACCTTCCGTGCCGGATTTGTCTACTTCGGTCACCTTATTGTTTGTAACTGTGGGAACACTCTGCTGATTATTGCTGGCGATCTGGACGGACATATTCTTGGGATATGCGAATTCCTGTCCAAAATTGTCGCCAGGATAAAACCAGGCCCGTAGAGCCCTAGGCTGGCCAGCGGGGGTTTCCCACCATTGGAACGCCGTCTTACCGGTCGGCTCCAGACGGTAATTCGGGATTGCGAGGATCGTGGTGATCAGATGGCTCTGGTCCTCATTGAAGACCTGTACGATGTGCCGGTCCGACTGCGAGTCCATCAGCTTCATCACGTACTTGCCCGGCTGCAAAACGGCGCCCGGCACTTGAATTGGTTCACCTACGGTAAGAATGGTTTTCTTATCCCATTCATCAGCTCGGGCGGGGGTCAGCGCGCACCACCCAATAGTAACTAACGCTGCAACTGCTAAGGACTTAATCATTGAAATCTCCTGGCACAACAAAATTCGTCGGCGGAATTTAGTAACACACTCGCCGTCGATTTTCATATGTGCAAGCGGCCTGCCAATCCCGGAAATGTTGACGCAGAACGCCCCAGCTATGTAGCGGAGATTACATCTCGGAAAGTTTTGCTGCTTTTGATTGGTGATTCTTACCGTTTCAAGGGATCTTCCACCCAGGGCGGAGTACCACCCATCAGACGCCCCAGTTCGGGCTCGAGCTTCGTCATCTTTTCTTTCATTTCCCAGGCCACTTTTCTATAGCTGAAATGGCCTTTTACGCCGCTCCGCAGCCGGGAAATATATTCCGCTTCAGCGAAATCCATTTTAAATAGAAAACGTGATTGGGCGGCGAATGGCAGCAAATATTGGCTGCCGGGTTGGGGTAAAACATCCACCAGGTCCATCGCCCGCTTCATCTCCGCCCCATAAAACTCGTCGAGTCCCGCATCGCTAATTGCGGACGGCGTGTCATACCCCAGCTTGGCTATGTAGGCCTGCCGGAACTGCTGGCAACGGCGGTGCCGATGCATGTCGCGATATGCGCCCAGGTCCATCACCATGTCGTAGACGTACAAGCCTCCGCGAAAATCCCGCAGCAACTCGTCGCGCCGTGTGCGGCTCTTCAAAGCCACTTCAATCACTTCCATACGGCGGGCCTTGCTCCATTCCGACGCCATCTCGTACAACTCGCGAAACGGACGATCTGTCGCCGTGTATAACAAAGTTGCCGATATTTCCGCCAATGTATCGGACGGACGCATCAGATCCACCGAATCCGGACGCGCGTCTGACGCCGGGGGCAGATTCTGCTCCGCCCATAAGCGGACATCTTCACGCGACTGAGATGCGTGCGTGTCCGCATCCACGTGCCGGGCGAGTGTTGGCGCGACGGCTTCGAGTGTCGAAGTTTCATCCCACGGACACGCCGGCGGGGCGGCGCACGCGGCCCCGATCTCGTCCGCCAGTTCACGCAACTCGGCGTACTCGGACGCCTTCAGCCTTCGCACCTGCCGCTCTAGAGTGCGGATACTCACCACTTGCCCGATGCCAGTGGGAATGCCAAAGAACAGAAAATAACGAGCGACGTCGAAGGCGCGCGCTGCAATGTTGCGCGCGTAGGCGTCGGGCTTCATGTCTTCCGGGCGCGGCAGCTTTTCGCTCAGATAAGCCACCATCCGCTCGTGCGTTTTCTGGTAGGCCGCCAGCAACGCTTCCGCGCCGCCGCGATACAAGGCCGACTCTTCGGCGTTGAATTCCGGCGGCGTGATGAAACCCGACTTCGAAAAATCCTGATAGCGGGAAGAGCGTGCCTGCCCGTCCCAAAGCTGCTCGTCTTCTACTTCCGTGGCCGCGAGTTCCGAGATGCCTTCGAAGCAAACAGTGATGTGCCCGAGGTCCGCGATGGATGCGTGCCCGTACTGGAAATAGAAGCTCTCCAGAAATTTTTCGGAGTTGTGCGTCTTGACCCATTCCACCGACTGGCGAATGGAATCCGGCGACCGGCTGTATCGCGCCAGCGCATACGCGCATTTTTCGGGCGGCATCGGCGCCACGGTCAAAACTCTGGCTGCTTTCGGTTCGGGCATGGGAAACTTATGATACCGAATGCGAATCAAGAAACTACACCCTAACGCAGAACTCCCCTCCTATGCGCACGGTCCGCTGGAAGACGCCGGTATGGACCTGCGCGCCGTCGAAAACGTTCTCCTGGAGCCAGGAGTCTCCCGCCTCGTTCCCACAGGTCTCTCCATCGAGCTACCTCCCGGCTATGAGGCTCAACTCCGCCCCCGCAGCGGCCTCGCGCTGAAGCAGGCCATCACCATGCCGAATGCCCCTGCCACTATCGACCCCGGCTATCGCGGCGAGATCAAAGTAATCCTGCTGAATCTGGGTAAAGAGCCCTATCAGATTCAGGCCGGAGACCGCATCGCACAAATGGTGATTGCCCGGTATGAAGCCGTTGAATGGGAGGAGGCTGAGCTGAACGATTCAGTCCGCGGGGCTGGCGGCTTTGGCTCTTCGGGCCGGTAAGCCCTCGGCTTTCACTTGGCCGGCGTCATACGCCTCCTTATACTCCTTGTAGTCGCGGCGTACTTTTTTCGAGTAGTCGAGTCCGTAGTCGAGCAATGGCTTGCGCCATTTTTTGTCATGGCCAAAGTCGATCAATTCGTCGGCAATCGCTGATCCCTGACGGCCGCTCGAGCGCAAGCAGGCCCACGCCGCGATATCGGCCATGTCGCGAAGGAGCATTTCCAACCGGGCCATGTCACCATGGGCGTTCTTGAGATCCACGCGGTCGAGCAGCGGGATCAGCTCATGCAGAATGTACGGTTCGCCGTCGAGGTGCGCGGCCTCGAGGAATGCCGGAGCCATTGCTTGCACACGCTTCTGAATCGCCACCACCCGCACTGCTTCAGATTCCCACTTTGGCTGCTTGCAGGGCGAGTGCGGCTGCACGGTGGATGGCGCAGCCTGCTTGAGATCGAACAGATAGTTCTTGTTCGGCGTGCCCTTGCCTTCCACCAGCATGGCGTCGCGTAGTACGCCCAGGCTGCCTGTACCGGCGACGCGCCTGGCGACGTCGAGCAGCCGGTAAAAGCGCGGGTTTGGCTTCGACGAGTGAAACTTGGCCAGCAGGCGACGCAATTCGATCACACGTTGGCGCTTCTCGGGCAAGAAGCGCTCACCATCGATCACGAACCTTCTCTTGCCGGCCTTTAATTCCGTGAACCGTTCCAGAAATTTTTTGCGATTCCGCCTTCGGAGAGCGGTCAGCAATTCGAAGATCATCCCCTGCGACGTTGCGCGTTCGACCCACTTGGCTTTGCCGGCGCGCAATGATTCAGAATAATTTTCCAGGAAGCAACTCCCCAGACGCCGCGCCTCAGCCGCGCTCAGTCCGATTTCGTCGAGCGCGAGGGGAAGGCAGGCTACGAGCCGAACCGGATCCCACGTGCATGGCGCTAGGCACGACTCGTCGAAATCGTTCATATCGAAATACGTGAGCCGGTTCGAGCCCTTGAATGTGCCGAAGTTCTCGATGTGCATGTCGCCACAGATCCAGGCGGCGGGCGCTTTGTTGAAATCGGCGTGCTTCGGAAGATCGTCGTAGAACAGATGGCAGGTGCCGCGGTAAAAGACGAATGCACTTGTGCTCATCCGTTGATATTTCATCGACAGACGCTCCGGCTCGCGGCCCTGGTTGAACTTCAGAATTTTTTCGACAACTCCCATTCTTTGATCCTCGTACACATCAACTTTGACATACGATGCAGTTGTTAGAACGCTCCTTTTACGGTGGTGGTTTGGAACGGGACCGTTTCATTCACCGTTTGGGTCCTCTTCGGGCATCTCGTCGGGCAAATCGAGGAGGAATTTCGGTTCGTTCCGATTTTTCCGGATGCGTGCTAGTTCTTCTTTGGAAACGAATGAACGGAAAGAGATTGGCTCGTCCGGGATTGGCTCGGGCTCGACCGGCTTTGGGGGGATTGGGGTTGGTTTGGCATCTTTTGGGGTCCGGGCGGCCTGGAGGCGGGCGAGATCGCGGCGGGCGGTCTGGTGCAGGCGGCGCATGCGGCCTTCGACTCGGGTGACCATGTCGAGGGCTTTGAGGTGGCCGTATTGCTTGACGAGTGAGTACGCCGTTTTGGCCAGGGGTCGATTTCGTCGAAGCGATTCGTGATGTCGGCGTTGGTTTCGACCAGCGATAGCTCCATGACGGCTGTTTCGAGTTCCCAGTACCGTTCCTGGCGCCATTTTCCGGCTACTACTTCCCGGACGAGGTCGGTTTCTTCCAGGCCTTGGGGGTTGAATTCTTCGAGATAGCCTTCCAGCATCGCGTTGAAATGAGGCTCTTCTTCTGTGGTTAGGACCAGCTTCTTGGAGGTGAACCCGTGACGCTCGGCATTCATCTTTGAGATCTGCTTCCCCTCCCAAGTCTTAACGCCGCCCTT
>Ga0105240_10001076_pt1 | contig 48242 bp, 43 predicted proteins | sample KBSC54metaG_FD_80426 | JGI IMG/M metagenome (GOLD analysis project Ga0105240, IMG submission 80426) | Corn rhizosphere microbial communities from Kellogg Biological Station, Michigan, USA - KBS C5-4 metaG | ecosystem: Host-associated > Plants > Roots > Rhizosphere > Soil | place: Michigan, USA... | reverse complement strand
TCGCCGGCTCGCTCAGATATGCGTAATGGCCGCTGTCGCTCTAGCTCTCGTGATGAGCGCGGTGCTGATTCCGCATAATAACTTCGACGAAGTATTCTACAGCGGGACCTACGTAGATGCTCTCGCTGCGGAACACTCCAACGACTATGTTGATGTGCTTGCCGCTGCTGACCTGCGATGAACTTAACTCGCAGTTCCATCGCCGTGTATATCGGCTTGGTTTTTGTCAGCGGTGTCCTTCTGGGAGGGTTCGGCGATCACGTGTATGGGACTCGTATTTCGCCATCCAAGAGCGGCAAGGCATCCAAGAGTCCGGAAGATGTTCGCCGCGCGATTATTGACTTCTGGAAAAGTCATCTCAAATTGACGGACGATCAGGTTGCCAAGGTCGGTCTGATCATGGACGAAACCCGCGCCAGGATGGATGAAGTACATCGCGGAACGATACCTGCCCAACAGGAAATCCGGCGGGAGCAGATGGAAAAGATGCGCGCGATGCTCACGCTTGATCAGCAGAGGGAATATGATCGCCTGCAAAAGGAGCGCGAAAATCGCATAAAGAAGGGCGGCCCTCGCGGCGGCCCCGGCGGATTCTGATCCCCCGGCTTTATTTTGCTGCGGCGCGTTCTCCCCTACACCAGCGTTCTCATGGCTCTGGCTTTGCTGTACGCCGGCTGGACGCTATACTCCCGCCATCAGGCTGCCGCTGAGGCGGAACGCCAGGCCCAACAGAAGCAGCTCGATGAGAATCAAAAAACCGTCGCTAGGTTTGGCGGGGATCGCCTCACTATCCTGGGCTTTAACGCCGCAAAGCGCGAAGTGCCGCCTGGAGGACGCGTAGTCTTGTGCTATGGCGTATCGAACGCCATGCAGGTGAAAATCGAACCGGGTGTGGAACCTATCAAACCCGCACTATCGCACTGCCTGGAAGTGTTTCCGAAGAAAACGACAACTTACAAGATGAGCGCGCAAGACTCTGAGGGAAACACCAAGAGCGCGGCTCTGACGATTCGGGTACGCTAAGCGCGATTAGGAAACCGGTACGGGCTTTTTCTTAGCGGCTGCGGCAGCGGCCTGGGCGTCCCGGACCTTCTGGTACTTCTTCTGGAAGCGGTCGACGCGGCCTTCCGTGTCAATCAGCTTCTGCTTTCCAGTGAAGAACGGATGGCAGCTCGAACAGATTTCCACTCGGATATCGCCCTTATGAGCCGAGCGCGTCTTGAACGTGTGCCCGCAGGCGCAGACGACGTTGATTTCTTCGTAGGCGGGGTGAATTCCAGCTTTCATGGGAAATTCCAATATAACACATGCTCTAAACACAAAGCCCTGCAGAGCCCTTGGAAGGGACACGGCAGGGCCTTATGGTTGTATCAGGACTCTTTCGCGTTGAGGGGCCGTTCCACATGAGCAGCGGCCTCGACACTGTTCGAAACCTGAACGTTAGCGGGTCGACTTCAACAGTCGGCCACCTCACGCGTGGTTTGAGTGCTGTTTTTACTACTGCCAGATATCATTAGACTGGACCACCTCCTTCCTCAGTGATGCCTTCATCTTAAGACCACTCCGCAAAAGTGTCAAGCTAGAAAACAACAGTATGGAAACATTAGTTAGTTACTCTGTTCGCGACGGTGTGGGTATCATCGTCATCAACAATCCTCCTGTGAACGCGCTCAGTTCTGGCGTTCTGGAAGGCCTCAAGAGTGCCCTGGACGCATTAGAGAAAAACCTGGACGCGCGGGCGGTCGTGGTTGTCGGCGGCGGCCGGACGTTTGTGGCGGGTGCGGATATTAACCAGTTTGTCGAGATCATCTCGGGGCAGGGAACCATACCCGCGTTCCATCCGGTGCTCGACGCCATCGAGAATTGTGCCAAGCCCGTGGTAATGGCGATTCATGGTACTGCGCTCGGCGGCGGTCTGGAACTGGCTATGGCCGGACACTATCGCGTGGCGACGCCGGACGCGCAGGTGGGACAACCGGAGGTGAAGATCGGGCTCATTCCCGGCGCGGGCGGAACGCAGCGGCTGCCCCGGCTGGCAGGCATCGCCAAGGCTGCCGAAATGTGTGCTTTCGGCGAGCCCATTTCGGCGAAAGAGGCATTGGCTGTCGGCATCATCGATAAAATCACTGACGGTGATCTGCTCGAGCCCGCGATCGCTTTCGCTCGCGAGGCTCAAAGACCGAGACGAACGCGCGATCTGCCGGTGATGCCAGCCGATATCTCGGAGATCCGCAAAAAACTCCGGGGCAAGTTGACCGCGCCGGTCGCGGCGCTGGATGCCGTAGAAGCGTCGGCGGCACTGCCTTTCGAGGAAGGGATTCGCCTAGAGGCTGAAATTTTCGAGCGGTGCCTGCACTCGGACCAGTGCAAGGCCCTCATTCACGCGTTCTTTGCCGAGCGTGCCGTTGGGAAGATTCCCGATCTTCCGAAAAACACGCCGGTCTATCCGATCCGCCAAGCCGCCGTGATCGGCGCCGGGACCATGGGTGGCGGAATCGCGATGGCTCTTTCCAACGCCGGCATCCCAGTCTTTTTAAAAGACGCGGAGCAAGCGGCGCTTGACCGCGGATTGGCTACCATCCGCAAGAACTACGAGCGCTCGGTCAAAAGCGGCCGGCTCACGGCAGCCGCGGCGCAAGAGCGTATCGCGAGGATCTCGCCGCAACTCGGCTGGGCGGGTTTCGAGCACGCCGACATCATCATTGAAGCCGTCTTCGAATCGCTGGCGATCAAGAAGCAGGTATTCGCGGAGATCGATAAAGTCGCCAAACGCGATTGTATTCTCGCGTCGAATACGTCCACGCTCGATATCGACGCGATCGCAGCTGTTACGTCGCGCCCACAGATGGTGATCGGGACGCACTTTTTCAGTCCCGCGAATGTGATGCGGCTGGTAGAGATCGTGCGAGGCAAGGCCACCGAAAAGTCCGCGATCGCGACGGCCATGGCGTTGGCGAAGACGCTCAAGAAGGTCGGAGTCGTAGTGCGAAACGCCTTCGGATTCGTCGGAAATCGCATGATGTTACCGTACATGGAGCAGGCACAGTTGCTGGTGGAGGAAGGCGCTACCCCCGAGCAGGTGGATCGCGCGCTTACCGATTTCGGAATGGCCATGGGACCGCTGGCAGTGGCCGATCTGAGCGGGATCGACGTGTTCTGGAGGATCGAGCAAGAGTTCCCGCCACCGGTTGGATCGAAACAGCCAGAAGCTGTCGACAAATTATACGCGGCGGGACGATACGGGCAAAAGACCGGCGCGGGTTTTTACAAATACGACGAAAACCGCAAGCCCACGGCCGACCCGGAGGTGCTTGCTTTACTCCAGAAAGCTCATCGTGCGATCTCGGACGATGAGATCGTCGAGCGGTGCATCTACGCGCTGATCAATGAAGGCGCTAAGGTGCTCGAAGAAGGAATCGCGTCGCGCGCGGTGGATATCGATGTCATTTATCTAACCGGCTACGGATTCCCGGCATATCGCGGCGGCCCAATGTTCTACGCGGATACCACGGGGCCTAAGAAGATTCGCGAGCGGGTGCGGGAATTTGGTTGGAAGCCAGCGCCGTTACTAGATAGATTAGCCGAAGAAGGCAAAACATTCGGCAGCCTATGATCCGCGGCAATTAAAAAGCGCTCGCCACTGCAATCTGAAACGAGTTCGCGCGGGCTACTTCCTTTTGTTCTGACTCGCGAACCATTGCACCCACTTCGTGGGCGGGAAGATGAACAAGCCGATCAGCACAATGATGACGAAAAAGACGAATAACAAAACCGCTAGAGCCATGTGTCTCTCCATCTTATACTGTGGCTATGAAGTACTGTTATACCGAAACCCCGATTGGTCCGCTGCTGATCGCCGGCGACGATGAGTGCATTCATCTGATCGCTTTTCCCAAGAACGGCAAGCCTCAGAAACCTGAAGCCGGCTGGACCGAGTCCATGAGCGGTCCGCTGGCGGAATCCGTGCGGCAGTTACGAGAATATTTCGCTGGGAGACGGAAAGATTTCGATCTTCCGCTGGCACCCGAAGGCACCGACTTTCAGCGCAAGGTGTGGCGCACGCTGCAGGAGATCCCCTATGGAGAAACCATCTCGTATGGTGAGCTGGCCAAGCGGGTGGGCAATCCCAGGGCGTCGCGGGCGGTGGGTTCGGCGAACGGAAAAAACCGGATTCCCATAGTGATTCCGTGTCATCGTGTGATCGCGGGCGATGGGGGTCTGGGAGGATTCGGCGGCGGTCTTACGACCAAGGAAAAGCTCCTAGCGATCGAGAAGGCGCCGCTTGCCAAGGCGGCGTCTTAGCGGCTTCGTCTAGGGCCGTGGCCGTTTCCACCGTTGTGTCCGTTCCCAGCACTGCGGAGAAAAGCGTCCATGCGCTTACCGAGCGATTTGATGTCGGCCGAGTTTCGCATCACGATTTTCATGCCGGCGGCGACGAGTTTACGCGTGGCCTCGATCTCCTTGTCAGCACGATCCATGCGCCTCTCAGCAGCGACCATGCGACGATTGAAGCGAGCCTCAGCTTGCTCGCCACGCTGAGCCGTTCGTTCCAGAATGGCCCAGACCTCGTCAAACTGACTCCGGACTTCGCGATCCATCTCTCGAATATAACTTAGGCGGTAATCGGACCCTCCCCGCGCGAGAGTGCGGTGACGATCTGTTCCTTGAGCTGCTCGGCCGCGGCCACCGCGGAATTGAAAGATAACTTGTAGACGATCGCGCCGATCGCCGCATCCACCGCCAGAACGCCAAAGAAGGCAGCCTCGCTGTCGAACGCGTAACGGGCCAGGTAGGCTAAACCGACGGGCACGAATGCGATCGGCCAGATCATGAAGAGAATCGCCTGAACGCGGCCGGAGGCGCCGGATCGGAATGACGCCGCCGGATTCATCGGGCGCGGCTGGCGCAGCGACAATTGGTTCCCCGCGGCTAGCATGAAGACACTGAGGACTGCTGCCACACTGAAAGACTCTGCCAGCGTGCGCGGGTGCAGCGGCATCCCTAGCAATCCGCAGACTAGAGTGATCATGCCGATCTCGAGCACGATGAAAAACAGCGCACTGAGATTCTTGCCGATCATGACGCGAGAGAATGCGATGGGCGCCAGGAAGTAGAACTGAGCCGCGGAGCGGTCGAATCCGAAAAAGTTCCAGAAGCACGCCTCGCTAAGCAGTATGAGCGAATACATGCTGACCACAGTAAGGTAATTCGAGCCCAGAAACGATTCCGAAGCTCCCTGCCTGCCCAGGGCCATGGGGAGCCAGATCAGCAGGCCGAAGGTGAACCCCATGAGGAACACCAGGCGAAAACGTGGCGATCGAGTCAGGAAGCGCACTTCTTTTTCGACCAGCGCGCCCAGTGGATCGCCGAGAAGCATGGACGGAAGCCGGAAGAATCGTTCGATGAAGTCCTCCACGAAGCTGGATACGGCGGAGTCGCCCGATGCACGCGCGGATGCGGCGTCAGCGTCGAAGAGAATCGTCCGGCGAAACTGCCAATAGCTGAATAATCCCGCTGCGGCCAGCCACACGGCGAGAATCGCCAAGGCACGGAGTTGCCCGTGTCCCTGCAGAAAATCCGCCGTGGCCGTCCAGGGCCAACCAACCCACGATCCTCGCGCCATCAACGTGCGCAGGCGCTCCGTTGATCCCCGGCCGCGGGTGAACACAATCTGCGGCAGGGCAGCGCATAGGATTAGAAGAAAAAAAGCCGCCTCGCGGATGCGCCGGCGTGCCAGCACGCGGGCAATCGTATCGCGCGTCCCGACGCCCAACACAAGGTTGAATGCCGCGAAGGGCAGTAAGCCCAGTGCATCCCAGGGATGCAGTGTGGGATTTCGCAGAATCCCAATCCCAGCGCCCGTCAGGATCAGGACCACTTCGATAGCCACGGTTATGCGGAGCACCGCCTCCAGCCAAAACAACTGCGAAAAGGGAATCGGATAAGCCTGGAGCTTGCGCAGGTCGAGCGACGCTCCCGAAGCCGCCATGAGCACCGGGACGACTTGCCAGTACAGGAAGACGAGCAAAAACACTCCCGACAGACTGGAAGATAGCGGGGAGCTGGTCAAGAGCATTACGGCGAACGCTCCGGCGATCCAGAATCCATACCAGATCAGGCCAACAATCGCGGTCCAGCCGATCCCCCGGCGCGGGAAGAAATTGCGCTGCGAGCGCCACTGGGCCCAGAGGATGGCGCGGGCCTGATTCATGATGCCATCAGAGCCAATCCAGCGTCTCGCGCAATGCACCCACGCCCACGGCGCGAACGAAAGCATCTTCCAGGGTCTGCGACGATCCGCGCAGTTCCTGCATGGATCCTTCTTGCACCAGCTTGCCTTCGTTGATGATGGCTACCCGGTCGCACAGACGTTCGACCACTTCTAATACGTGCGACGTCAGGAAGATGGTCGCGCCGTGGCGGACTTGCTCCAACAGAATGTCTTTCATTAATCGTGCGCCGACGGCATCCACGCCCTCGAATGGCTCGTCCATGAGGAAGAGTTGAGGCCGATGGATCAGAGCGGCCGCCATCGCCACGCGCTTGCGCATGCCTTTGGAATACTCGGAGATGAGCTTGCGCGATGCGTTGCCTAGTTCGAACAAGTTCAGCAGCTCCAGGCTGCGTTCCCGGGCGACGGTGCGCTCCAAGCCGTAAATGCGTCCGACGAATTCGATGAACTCACCACCGGTAAGGTGATCGAACAGGAGGGACTCGTCGGGAACCAGTCCGATCTGGCGCTTGATGGCCAAACCCTCTTCCGGCATCGGCAGTCCGAGCAGGTGGATTGATCCGGAAGTGGGCGGCGCCAAGCCCATCAACATCTTAATGGTGGTGGTTTTGCCGGCGCCGTTAGGTCCGAGGAATCCGAAGAAGCAGCCGCGAGGAACGCTGAGAGTGAGTCCGTCCACGGCGGCTTTCTGATCGTACAGCTTCCGGAGATCGCGAACTTCGATCGCTGGAGAAATGCCGACTGGAGCCGTATCCCGGGAGATGTCGGACATGCTTCTTTTCTATGGTAGCTATTCCACTCCGAACGCCAGCAAGACATTGCCGCCCATCCCGCCGCGCGCCGGATATCCGGATACCGAAAACAGCATGCCGCCTGCGACCACTGGTCCAGCGACGTCGATCGCGCCTCCGTGTCCGACGACGCCATTTACCGTCTTGAATTCGCGGGCGGTGTCGAAGTCCCAGATGATCTGCCCACTGCTGGTCGCATACGCCCGCAAGTGACCGTCTTCGGAACCCGAGAATACCGCCCCAGGAATTGCCGTGATGGCTGCCGATTGTGCGGGACTACAAGGCCTCCGGTCGCCACACGGAGGTGGGGGAGTCTGCCACATCCGTTCGCCGTTATCGACGCGAAACGCGAACAGTCCGCCGCCTTTGTTGGGGTTGAGGTCGTAGGTCCGATCATTGCTGCCGGACTTGCGCGCCACTTCGAAGCGAATGTCGGAGAGAGCGACGTAGATATTGCGTCCGTCGCTGGCCGGACCCCATTCGATCCCGCCGACCGTACCGCCCTCACCGATGCGAGCTTGCCACAGCGTTTGACCTTTCTTATCGGGGTCGATCGCGTAGACCACAGCGGATTTCTGGCCCAGCAGCAGCGCGCGGTTCCCCTTCGGCAGGGAAACCAGGATGGCCGATGCGGCGAAATCGAAATCCGGACCTTCCGTATCCGGACAATTCACTTTTCCGGGAAGCTGGCAGGAGCTGTTCCAAGCATCCTTGGCGGTGAGCTGTTTCGACCAGAGAATATCGCCGCTGGACATTCGCAATGCGACCACGGCGTCGCTCAACGAGGTGGCGGGATCGGAATAGTTGTCGCCCGTAGTCACATACATGGTGTCGCGCTCCGGATCGAGCGTGGGAGCGGTCCACACGCCGACACCCGACGGTCCGAAAGACGCAGCCCCTTGCTTGGTTTTGCCGTGCTGCTTGGCGACCTCGGGAATCATGTATCTCTTCCAGATCGGCTTGCCGGTGACCGCATCCAGCGCCGATTCGCTGCCGCGAAACGTACAGCACTGGTAGCCGGAAGAAACCGACAGAGCTTCTTCGCGAGACGCCGCTCCGACGTACAAACGTCCGTTGTAGAACACGGGAGTCGCGGTCATGGTCGAAGCCGGATGTTCGTCCGGACGCATCCTCCATAACTGTTTACCCGTGGCGCCGTCCAGCGCGTACACGAATCCGGCGGAGTCCCCGAAAAAGATCGTCGGATTGCCCGCGATCTCTCCGGTCGTTATGCCCGAGCGGACCTGCGACTGAACCGTCGTCGACCAGTGGACGCAGCCTGTAGCGGCGTCGAGCGCGTACACGCTGCCGTCTTGGCTGCCGACGAAGATTCGACCGCGATACACCGCCGGCTGCGAACGCAAAGTGGATGTATCCGGGAACGCGAACGCCCACTTCAATGCGAGGCGCGGCACGGATTCTGCTTGTAATCCGGCTTCATTCGCTGGGAGGAAGCGCGTGTTCGTAAGTCCGCCTCCCCAACTGGACCAACTGGGAGTATTCTTCCAAGGCGCGCTGGCTGGGCATGGATTCGCGATCTCCTCGCGGCGCCTCTCCACGGTAACGGCGTTCCCCAGGAAGTTCGCGATCTTCTGACGCTCGTCGCCGGAAAGCGGAGCGGCTTGCGCTTTCATGATGCCGCTTTCAAGCGTTCTTAGAATCGCCGCAGGCGTCATCGTTTTGAGGGCGGCGATTTGCGGGACCCGAGCCTCCGTTCCAGCCGCGGCCTGGTGGCAGGATGCGCAGTTCTTTTGAAAAAGCTGCTCGGCGTAGGGATCGGCGGCGAAGATCACAGTAACCGGCGCGATCAGCAAAAGGTACGGATATTTCATCGCAGGCTCCCGCGCCCGGTTGGGACGCACCGCCTGGGAGTATATCTTATTCTTCCCGCAGCGTCGTGGCTGGATCCAGCCGTGCGATGCGCAGGCTGGGGACCAGGCTGGCCAAAGCGGCGACGATTACGAGTAATGCAGTCACGCTCACGAAGGCGGTCCGATCGTCGGGTTGGACGCCCCACAGCACCGACGCGAGCAATCGTCCCGCCCCTTGCGCCAGGAAAAAGCCGACGGCCGCACCGATCAGCGTCAATAGAATGCCCGGCCGCGCGGCTTGTCCGATCGCCTGCCAGCGCGGCGCCCCGAGCGCTAAGCGAATGCCGAACTCACGGGTACGTTCCATCACCGAGTGGGCGACTAGGCCGTAGATGCCGACGGCTGCTAACACCAGAGCAAGCGCCGCGAGCGAGCCCAATAGAACCGCCTGAAGCAGCTGACGCGAAAATGCGCCGGAGCGCACTTCATCCATGCTGCGAAATTCCGCGAACGGAAGCTGGCGGTCGACGGATGCTACCGCCGCCCGCATGGCCTGTGCGATCTCGGCTTGCGGACCCGCCGCGCGCACCACCCAATGCGGGGAGTAATAGTTGTCCATGGCCTGTAGATCGCGGCCCGATAACTGTGCGGCGGGAACGTAGACCGTGGGGGTGGACGCTATCGGACCGAAGTTCCCCCAGCCGCTCTGTTGCTGAACATCCGCCACCACACCCACGATTTCATGAAGCGCACCAGTCATGCTCAAATGGCGGCCGAGCGGATCGTCATTTTTAAAATAATGACGGACATACGCTTCGTTCACAATTGCGACCAACGGCGCTCCGACCGTGTCGTGCTCTTCGAACATGCGTCCGCGGCGCATGGTGAAGCGCAGCGCCTCAAAGTAACCCTGGGTAACGTAGAGGAGGTCGGTGATCTGTGGCTCCGTCATCGCATTTGGCCCGTCCACGATTCGTGCGCCGTCATTCAACGCCCGCTCGTAGGGCAGGGTCAATCCGATGCCTGCCGCTTCCACGCCGGGCGTTCGGCGAATCCCGGCGAGCGAAGTATCGAACAGACGATTCACTGTGCCGTCCGCGGTATAGCGCGCGTCTTTCAGGGAAAGACTAGCCGTCAGGACATGGCGGCCATCGAATCCGGGATTCAAGCCGTTCAGGTAAATGAGTGGACGCAGCACCAAACCGGCGCTCACCAGAAGCACCATGCCGAGTGCGACTTCACAGACCACCAGTCCGCGCCGAGCCCACGCGTTGCGATATGCCGAGGCCGTCCGGCTGGAGCTGCCCAGCGCATTGAGCAGATCGCCTCGTGAACTCGCTAAAGCAGGATAAAATCCGAAAATCAGGGCGGTTAGCAGCGCGGTGAATACGGTCACGATTACAACGCGCGTATCCAGAGTGATGGGTTGGGCGGGCCGCAACGTGGCCATCACCACGGGTTTGAGAGCGTCTATGGCAACCGAGCCGAGCACCAATCCGGCGATGCCGCCGATGATCGCCAGCACCAGGCTTTCAGAAAGCAATTGCGCGAGGATGCCACCGCGCCCGCTTCCGAGTGCCATCCTCGTCGCGATTTCGTGCTGGCGCGCGCCGCCCCGGGCCAGCATCAGCCCGGCGATGTTCACGCATCCAATCAGCAGGACCAGACCCACCGCCGCCCATAACAGCAGGACCGGTCCGCGATCGCTATCGCCATTGGCCCGCTGCACGGTGATCAGGTGCCAGCGCATGGACGCAATCTTGAAATGGTTTGCGGCGATGAATTGTGCCCCGAGCGTCTCCAACTCCGCATCCGCCTGTGCGGCGGAAAAGCCAGGCCGCAGGCGCGCGATCATCGAGTAGTTCACGCCCCCGCCTTCGCCGCGTGTCGACGGGCGCAGTGGGGTCCACAGCTCCGCTGACGGCGTGGTGTCGAAACCTTGTGGCATGATTCCGATTACCGTATAGGGCTCGCCGCGCAGCAGAATGGTTTGCCCAAGAATCTCGGCATCGGAGGCGAACAGTCGCGTCCACAATCCGTGGCTCAAGACGGCTACAGGTGGGCTGCCGTCGCGATCTTCCTCGGGAGCGATTTCACGCCCGATCATCGGGGCAACACCCAACACCCGAAAGAAGCCGGTGGATACGCGCACTTGCCGAACATATTGTGCCCCGCCGGCCGGCGCCACCAGATTCACTCCCTCAAATCCGCTGTGTACGGCCACATCGATCGTGCGCGCATGGCCGTGGATATACTCCCAAGTGCGGCCGTTCACCTCGACTTGTTCGTACCAGCCTCGTGGGCTGCGATCCAGGCGCGACACGCGCGCCAGGCGGTCCGGGTCGGGGTAGGGCAGAGGACGAAACAGCATGGCATCCACAATGCTGAAGATCGCGGTGTTCGCGCCGATACACAGCGCCAGCGTAACGATCACCGTCAGCGAGAAGGCCGGATTCTTGCGCAGCGTGCGGAAGGCATAGCGGAAGTTGCGCGCGACATGGTCGACCCACGCCCACCCGGAGGATTCGCGGACATCTTCTTTAACCGCAGTTACACGTCCGAACTCGCGGCGGGCCCGCAGTTCCGCTTCTTGCGGAGGGATGCCATGGGCAACCAGATCGTCGCTGTATTTCTGTATGTGGTCGCGCAGTTCAGCGTCCAGATCCGATTCGAATCGCCGGCGGTGAAACAGAGACAGGAGTCGCTTGAACATGGGCTACCCCTCGCTGGGCCGGGCCTTCAGGACGTCGCCGATAGCCTCGGTGAGACGACCCCAGTAGGCCGTTTCTTCGGTCAGATGTTTACGCCCGGCCGCGGTCAGCTCGTAAAACTTCGAGCGGCGATTGTTCTCGCTTTCGCCCCACTCGGATGTAATGAATCCGCCGTGCTCCAGCCGGTAGAGCGCAGGGTACAGCGATCCCTGGGGAATCTGCAGGGCTTCGTTGGAGATTTGCTGGATCCGCAGGAGGATGCCATATCCATGCAGCGGACCGAGCGAAACGGTCTTCAAAATCAGCATGTCGAGCGTCCCTTGCAGGATCTCGACGGGAGGTTTGGCCATGAGTTCGGGCCTCCTTCCTAGGATGACTAGAGGAATGCTATCACGACTCTCCTAGAATGGCAAGAGGAAGAATGTGCGGAGTATAAGAGTACTACGCGAGGTTGAGGACCTTCGCCACGACGTTCTTGTCCTGCTCGATCTTCTTTTGCAGGAGCATAATGGCGTAGATCAACTGCTCGGGCCGCGGCGGGCAGCCGGGAACGTAGACGTCGACTGGGATCACCTGATTCACGGGCACCAGAGCGTAATTCGAAAACACGCCGGTGGACGTCGCGCAGGCGCCCATCGAGATCACCCACTTAGGTTCGGGCATCTGCTCATATAGGCGGCGGATGACCGGGGCCATTTTGTTCGATACCCTGCCGGCGATGATCATCAGATCGCTCTGCCGCGGCGAACCCCGCATGACTTCCGCGCCAAAACGTGAAATATCATAGCGCGAGGCGATCATCGACATCATCTCGATGGCGCAGCACGCTAAGCCGAAGCTCATCGGCCAGATGGCGTTCTTGCGGGCCCAGTTGATCACCTTGTCGAGGGACGTTGTAAGGATGGACTGCCCAAATTCGTCCAGCGGGGCGGGTTCATCGTCGACGCGCGCGAACAACGCGGGCGGCTGGCTCAGCTGAAATTTAGGCTCTTCCACGAACATCATTATCTCACGGGCGATTACACTGGAGGTTGGCCTCCGAGCGCGAAGCTCTGGAGCGCGCCGCCGCAGGTTGGGGCGTCGAGCTCGAATACACCGACACCTGGGGGCGCACGCATGTCGCGTCGGATGAAAGCCTGCGGGGTGTCCTCGCGGCGCTCGGGGTACCCGCTGCGAACCAACACGAGTTGGAGGCCGCGGCCCAGGCACGCGATCTGGATCGATGGTCTCGCGCCTTCAATCGGACCGTAGTCGTTTTCGAAGACTCCGATTCGATCCAGTTGCGCATTCCTGCCGAGCGCGCGGGCGCTTCGATCAAGATGGAGTTTCGGTGGGAAAACGGCGATAAGGAACACCACTGGTTCTGGCTGCCGGAACTGAAGGATCAGGAACGATTCTCAATCGCCTCACACGACTTCATTTCCAAGCGCGTCCCCTTGCCGACCTTGCGGCTGGGCTACCACGATCTGCGCGTGTACTGGATGAAAAAACCTGAGCAAGAGGCGTTTGAAGACGCGCGCTTCATCGTCTGCCCGCGGCGAGCGCGGCAGGTCGAAGGGCGTCCGGCTGGTTTCGCCCTCAGTCTCTACGGCGTGCGGTCGCTACGCAACTGGGGATGCGGCGACTTTACCGATCTGCGCGCCATGGTCGACACGATGGCTCCCGCGGGCGCGGCTTTCATCGCGCTGAATCCGCTGCACGCGATTCCCAACCGCCAGCCTTATAACACCAGCCCCTATCTGCCGCTATGCTCGCTGTATCGGAATTATCTCTATCTGGATGTCGAGGGCGTGCCGGGATTTCTCGAAGAGGACGCGCTCCGTCATGAGATCGACGCCCTACGAGGGACTGAGCTGGTGGAATACGAACGTGTCGCGCAAGTCAAGCTGCGGGCGCTGCGCCAATGTTTCAAACGATTTCAGGAGTGGGGCGACACCGGCGATTTCGAGGAATTTGGGCGGATCGAAGGCTCGCTGCTGCAGGATTTCGCGGTGTTCTGCGCTCTCGATGAACATATCCATCGTGGGAACGCTGAAGTCTGGCTGTGGAAAGACTGGCCGCCCGAGTATCAGGATCCGCGATCTCCCGCTGTGACGGAATTTGCGGAACAGCATCGCGACGATGTCCGGTTTTACAAGTTTTTACAGTGGCAGGTAGACCAGCAACTGGCCGAGGTGCAGGATCACGCGATCGCGCAAGGAATGAAGATCGGGCTGTATCACGATCTGGCGCTGGCCACCGACCGGTTCGGCGCGGATCTGTGGATGAACCGGTCTTTCTATGCCCACGGTGCGCACGTGGGAGCTCCCGCGGACGAGTTGGCTCCCAGCGGCCAGGACTGGGGGTTTCCGCCGCCCAATCGCGAAGCTCACTGTGAAAATGGCTACGAGTTGTTCGCGCAATCTATCCGCAAGAACGCACGGCATGGCGGCGCGCTGCGCATCGATCATGTGATGCGATTTTTTCGTTTGTTCTGGATACCCGACGCTCTTACGGCGGCACAGGGCGCCTACGTGAAGGATTACGCGGACGATCTGCTCGGCATCCTGGCGCTGGAGAGCGTTCGCGGCGGATTCATCGTGGTCGGTGAAGATTTGGGGACCGTCGAATGGTCGGTGCGCCACAAGCTGGGCGAGATGGGGATTCTCGGATACCGGCTGCTATGGTTCGAGAAGAATCCGGATGGAAGTTTCCGCCTGCCACAGGAGTATCCCGCGCAGGCGGCTGTCTCGACCACCACACACGATTTGCCGACGGTCGGGGGATTTCGCGAAGGGCGCGACATCGAAGCGCGCCGCGCCGCGGGACTGGTGGACCAGGCGGCCTATGAGCAGCAATGGGCCGCACGCCGGGAAGAACTCGGCCGACTGGAGGATGCGTTACAGCGCGCCGGATTCGCCGGCGATCCGTTGGGGTTCATCCTGTCGACACCGTGCGCGCTGGCCATCGTCAATCAGGAAGATTTGACCGGAGAAACCGAGCAGCAGAACTTACCTGCCAGCACCTGGCAGCATCCCAACTGGCGGCGCAAGATGAAGGTGGCCGTGGAGGACCTGGGTCCAATTGCCGAGGATTTGCGTCGGCGGCTTGAACGCTCCGGACGGCTTACATGAAGTAATCTTTGACCTTCGACAGGATGCTCTTCTCTTCTGGCTCATTCTCAGCCGGGAGCATGTTGCGGAGTTCTTCCAGGAGGCGGCGCTGGTCGCGGGTTAGCTTTTGGGGGACTTTGACCGCGACGTGAACGTATAGGTCGCCGCGTCCACTGGAGTTCAGATGTGGGACACCGAGGCCTCTCAGCTTCAGTCGTGTCCCGGCCTGCGATCCTTCGGGGACTTTCACGCTCTGCAGGCCGTCGAACGTCAGCACGTCCACCGAACATCCCAGCGCAGCCTGTGCGATATTCACGGGAACCGTGCAGTGCAGATCGAATTCGTGCCGCTCGAACACTGGATGCTCGGCGACCTTCAGAACTACAAATAAGTCTCCAGGGGGTCCGCCATTTCCGCCCGGCTGCCCTTCCTGGGTCAAGCGGAGCTGGGTGCCATTGTCGACACCGGCCGGAATGTTGACCTTGAGCTTGCGTTCGTGGCGCAGGTAGGCTTGGCCCTTGCACTCCTTGCAGGGACGCCGGATGATCTGCCCTCGCCCACTGCACATGTTGCATGTTCGACGGACCGATAGGAACGCCTGCTGATAAATTACTTCGCCGCGTCCGCGGCACGTGGGGCACGTGGTGACGCCGTCTTCGGGCTCGGCGCCTTTGCCCTTGCAGCGACCGCACTCTTCCATGCGCGGGACCTGGATGTCGACGGCCAGGCCGCGCATCGAATCCTCAAAACTGATATCCAAGTCGTAACGAAGGTCTTCGCCCCGCTGCGGCCGCGATCGGCGCTGCTGGCGCGATCCCGAACTGAACACATCGCCGAACCCGAACATCTCGTTCAGGATGTCGCTCAGATCCGGCATTCCGTTGGGGTCGAAGCCTCCGCCGGCGGCGCTGGAAACACCCTGATGTCCGTAGCGGTCATAGGCGGCACGCTTCTGCGGATCGCTCAAAACGCTATAAGCCTCGGCGGCCTCCTTGAACTTTTCTTCGGCGTGTTTATCGCCCGGATTGCGGTCGGGATGATGCGCCAAGGCGAGTTTGCGGTAGGACGCCTTCAGCAAAGTTTCGTCGCAGTCCCGGACTACACCGAGGACTTCATAATAGTCTCTTTTGGTCACGCTCACTGGTTAATCTCGCTTCGGCTCGACAGCGACCTTGACCATCGCCGGACGCAGCAGGCGGCCCTTGAAATTGTAGCCACGCTGGTATTCGGCTAGGACGGTATGGTCGGGTGCGTCCTCGGTCTCCACCATTTCCACGGCGTGGTGGATGTGCGGATCAAACGGCTCTCCCTGCACAATCATCGGCTCCAGGCCTAGTTTCTTGAGGGTCTCGAACAGACGCTGGCGAATCAGTTCCATGCCCTGGGCGTAGGTCCTGTCTGCCGTTTCGGTCTGCAAGGCCTGTTCAAAGTCATCGATGATGGGAAGCAGCGTGCGGACGGCCTCCATGCTGGCGTATTCGCTGTACTCCAGACGATCCTTGTCGGCGCGCTTGCGAAAGTTCTGGAACTCGGCTTGGAAGCGCAGAAAGCGATCCTGCAGCTCGGCATTTTCGGCGGCCAAGCGATCGCGCTCCGCCGTAATTGCTTCCAGCCCTGCTGGATCGACTTCGGCCTGATCGGCGTTCACGTCCGGATTCGTTTCCACTGGGTTCTTCTCAATGTGATCGGTGACCGGTTCCCTGCTCACAATATCTAGATTAGCAGGCGTGTCTACTCAGCCTGGTGTTATCAACCAAAGAACGCCTGGCCCACGTGCTGGACCGTAGAGATCACGCGGGTGTAGTTCATACGCATGGGGCCGAGCACGGCGATCACGGCGGAAAGCCCGTCTTCCAGGCGCACCGGCAGCCCGATTAACGAAAGCTCGCGCATCGACGGATGAATGCCCCCGAGTCCCACGTGCACGCCGACTTCGCCTGCGGGATTCTCGAGGAAGCGGTCCAGCAGCTCTAGGACGCGCTTCTTTTCTTCCAGCGCTCGGAACAGCTCGCGCATCTTTTCTTTAGTGAGGTGCAGATCCAAAACCACCAGATTGCTGGCGCCGTCCATGCGCACTTCGGGAGCCACCCCGATGTCCAGCAGACCCTTGGAGTACAGCACCGTGAGCTTCTGGAGCACCGCGTCGTAAGTCGCTTCCGCACGTGCCAGCCGTCCGGCAAGTTCGCGGCGGACGTTTTCGAGCGACCATCCCGTGAAGTTGCGATTGATGTAGTTACGGATAGATGCAAGCTCGTCGGAGGTGAGCGATTCTTCGAGCGTCACCACGCGATTGCTCACCTGATGATCCTTGGTGACCACCACCACCAGTACGCGGCGTTCCGGAAGCGCGATCAGCTCCACTTGATCCAGGGCCGGATTGCGGCGGGGAATCGAAGCGGCCAAGCCCACGCCGTGAGTCAGCTCCGTGAGCGTACGCGACGTATATTCGATGCGCTGCTCCATCGTTTCGAGCAGTCCGAATTGCCCACGCAGACGCTCGATTTCCGCTGCCACCATCTTGCGCATGCCGAGCGATTGCACATAACTGCGGAAGGCTTTTTCGGTAGGTACTCTTCCAGCCGAAGTATGGGGCTGCGTCAAGTAGCCTTCTTCGTCCAGATCCGCCATCACGTTGCGGATGGAGGCCGCGCTGAGGCCGTCGCGGCGGCGCCGGGCGATGGAGCGCGAGGCCACCGGTTCGCCATTGGCGATGTAGCTCTCGACGATCTCATGCAGAACTTCCAGGCTGCGAGGCGTCATTCTGTAAACGTTAAGAATAAAGCGGTTGCCGCGCGGGCGAGCTCCCGCGGGCACCTAGGTACGTCTATCGATATTATCGCATGGAACCCATAACATGGAACTTCGAGCCGTATGGGACTTTCTTACGGCAAGAGCTAAAGCTTTACCCCTATTTCGCCGATGGCTACCCGATTGGCGATGAGTGGATTCCTCAAGACTGGGCAGTGGACGTGGGCTCGAACGCCTCAGCGTGCACCCTGGGGACTCGACCGAAACTGGCACCGGTCGGAAGCGGAGCGCTATCTGAAAGCAGGAAATTTAGCTGACGCGGAGCGCCATTTGACGCTTGCCGTGCGGGAAGCGGATGAGCGCGGACTCGCGCCAGCGCAAAGAGTGAACCTGCGTTTGGAACTGGCGAGTCTGCAACGCTCCTTGGCTGTACCACCCGGGGTCAACAACGAAATCGCCGCTCAACTCGATTTGTCGAAGCTCCAGGATGCGGAGAATACCCTGCGCGAGGCGATTATCGTGTGTACCCAGGCCGCCGATGCCAAGCTATACATGCGATCGCTAGACGCACTGGCGGATATTTTTTGCCTGGTGGAAGACTATCCGGCGCTGGAAGGTGTCGCAATCGACGCTATCCGGCTGGGTGCGGCGATTCCAGGGGAAAGCATACAAAAATTAGAAGAGCGGCTGCGTCGCCTGGCCTTAGCCCAGGACAAAAACGGCCGTTTCACGGACGCCCTGAAGACCTTCGAACAGGCCGTAACCCTACGAGAGAAACGCTATGGCGCAACCCACGTGGAGACCGGCAACCTCTTGGCGGAAATCGGCCGCATTTGCCGGGCACGAGGGTTTCACGACCAGGCCCAGGCTTCTCTCAAGCGGGCTCTCGCTATCCATGAGGCGCATTACGGAGTCAATTCCCCGGAAACCCTGGCCGATGTTCAGGAACTGGCGGGGGCCTTCGAAGGCATGGGCGATTTGGACGGAGCCGCCGCACAGTACGAACGTGTCCTGGGGCTGCAGCTAAGAAAGCTAGGCTACCAGAACGTCGAAGAGATCGCCGAAATGCAATACAGTCTCGCTTGCCTCCAAATCGGGTGGGGCCATTATTCACGGGCACGCGACCTCTTGATGCAATGTATCGGGGCGTTCCAGGGACATGGAGGCTCGCGGCTGGCGGTAGCGCATGAATCACTGGCGCACGTTGAGGAGCGAGAAGGGCGGGTGTCCTTTGCTCTGGCCGAACTGGAGAAAGCCAGCAAAGTCTGGGAAAATTGCGATCCGCCGCGACTCGAAGACCTGGCCCGGAACCTGGAGCTGCGAGCGGAACTGTCGGAGCAGTTGCGCCTGCGCGTGGAGGCCGAACATCTGCGGAAACGCGCTCGGCACATGCTCGCGGCCGCGGAAGATCTGGCCGCCTCAGGAACTCAGATCACTTAGTCTCTATTTGATCTCGGGACTTGCGGGCGTGGCAGGTTCCTGGCCCCAATTGTTGCGAATTACCAGGGTCTGATCGGAGTAGAAAGTTCGGCTGCCTGTGTTTCCAAAGGAATCCGGCACAGCCGTGATGGCATATCCGCTGGACGTTGCGGTCAGCGTGTATGTGAACCCATTCTTCTTCCCATCCGCCAGGATCTTGGGGATGATATTCGCTGCTTCCGGCCCGTCTGCGCCGCTCACAGGAGGCCCAAGCTGGGTAAGAGCCGTCGCATACTTGCCGAACTGGGAATAGTACTGCGTCTCGGCTTGGTGGATGCTGCCGATCTCCCGGATGACGGCCATCTCCCGCGCACCTTGCATCTGCTTGTTCATCTTGGGGACGGCTATCGCCAGGATCACCAGAATGATGGAGATCACGATCAGGAGTTCGATGAGGGTAAAACCTCGGCGACGCTGGCGGGTTGTTCTCATACCTGACATTTTAGACGCGATTTAAGCTAAAAACGTGCAGGGCGAAATTAGTGATCTGCCTAGTGAACGCGAACCGACATCCGGTCCTGGGCCTGCTCGCGGGTGACCAGTTCGTCGAAAATCGAAAGGACTTGCTTGCGGTAAAGGTAGGTTCGCTGCAGTTTCTGCCTGACGGCTTGCTCATTCCGGTGCCGAAACATGAGCTTGTTCAAGAGCTTGACGGGGACGTCGATATCGCGTCGCAGAGTTTCGGCGGAGTGCCCGCGCAGGAATAGCCCGTAGAACAAGGCCGCCTCCCGCTGAGGCGCGAGGGGATCGAACTCTTCCAGTCCCGCTGGCACCGGCATAAAAACAGAATTATAATCGCGGCGCGATTTCTCCGCAAGACCCCATGGATTCCCTAGCGGGCTTTTCTGACACAAGTCCTGTGCCACTATTTCACGATGGGTGAACGATTTGACCCTTCCTGGCGGGCTTTCGGTGAAGAAGAAACCATCTCCAGGAATAACGAAACGATCAGCAATCCGGCGATCACGGCTCCGATTAACATAGCGACCCCATTTCTGCCAGCGACTCTCTCTGCTTTTCCCTAAGCACGCTGCTCTCCATAGTGCTGATCATGCGACAACGTTGCATTGGAACTGGATACATGACATCCGATGCTCAAGGATCTTCGCGCGATGCGGCAGAAAGGCCGTCATCCAAAAGTCTGCGGGCCACGGGCTACACTGGAATCTGAATGCCGAAACAATACCCTAGCCCACCCCAGATGACGATCGATCCCGCCAAGAAGTACTCGGCCACGTTAAGTACCTCTCGCGGGGAGATCGTGGTTGAGTTGTTCGCCAAGGACGCCCCGATGACCGTGAACAATTTCGTATTCCTGGCCCGCGAGAAGTTTTACGACGGAACCACATTTCACCGGGTGATCGCCAACTTCATGATCCAAGGCGGCGATCCGGAAGGGAGTGGCCGGGGAGGTCCGGGGTACCGCTTTGCAGATGAGTTCAAGGGTAACCCCCATAAACACAACGTGGGGACACTCTCAATGGCGAATGCCGGGCCGGGCACCAACGGAAGCCAGTTCTTTATCACTCACGTGGCTACCCCGCATTTGGACGGAAAGCATACCGTTTTCGGAACTGTGACCAAGGGGCAGGAGGTGGTGGACGCGGTCCGACAGGGTGACACACTGACCAGTGTCACAATTACGGAAGCTTAACCCGCTCTTCAGGCGACCTTGGATATGAAAATCCTGGCGGTCGGGGCGCATCCCGACGACGTCGAATTCGGCTGTGCGCCCATTTTGATCCAGGAGGTTCGAAACGGGCACGAAGCACGCACCCTGGTGACTTCCCAAGGTGAGGCCGCCAGCGCGGGAACGCCGGAGGAACGCGCCCAGGAGGCCCGGGACGCCGCCCGGATCATGGGAGCCGCGATCCAGTTCCTGGAACTGGGTGGCGATTGCCACATCCAGCACAACCCGGCGAACGCGATGACGATGGCCCGCGAGATCCGCCGCTTTAAGCCGGACGTGATACTGGCGCCGCATTTGGGCGAGAACCAGCATCCGGACCATGCCGCGGTGGGGAAAATCGTGCGGGATGGCGCCCGGTTGGCTCGCTATGGAGGCTTACGGGATCTCGAAGAGCTTCCGCCGCATCAAATTACGAGCTTGTACTACTACGCCATCACGCAGGTGATCGTCACTTCGCCTGAGTTGATCGTAGACGTGACGGCCGCGCGGGATGCTTGGGAATCCGCAATCCAGTGCCATAAGACCCAGATGAAAACCAGGAATTACCCGGATCTGGTGCTGTCCCGGGCGCGGACGATGGGAGCGGCCATCGGGGTCGAGTACGCCGTCGGACTCTGGCTGAACGATCCGGTTCGGGTAGCATCGCTGGCGGATTTGCGGCTTTCATCGAGGTACTTCTAACTTGGAGCGGCTCTCGATCGGGATTACCTGTTATCCCAGCGTAGGCGGCAGCGGGATCGTCGCGTCGCAGCTAGGAAGTGAGCTCGCGCGGCTGGGCCATAAGGTGCACTTCATTAGCTACGAGCCGCCCTTCCGGCTGGACCGAAAGCAGCCCAATGTATCCTTCCACCAGGTGGAGCTGAACGAATACCGGCTGTTCAAGTATCCCGACTATACCCTACCGCTGGCAGTGAAGATGGTGGAGGTGGCGGCTAAGCATAAGCTGGATATCCTGCACGTCCACTACGCAGTGCCGCATGCGACCGCGGCGCTACTGGCTACGCAGATATCGCGGGCGCACATGCAGCGAACGCCGCACGTGATTACCACACTGCATGGGACCGACATTACGCTGCTGGCGCGCGATCCTAACCTGGGGCCGATCATCAAGTATTCGATCGAGAGTTCCTGCGGGGTGACGGCGGTATCGCGCAGTCTCAAGGAGGAGACGATCCAGGTGCTGAAGTCGAAGAAGCCGATAGAAGTGATCTACAACTTCTACCGGCCCAAGTCCCCGCGCAAGGGGCGGCAGGAGGTCCGGCGAGCCCTGCGCGTCCGCAAGGACGATTTTCTTCTCATCCACATGTCTAATCTCCGTCCGGTGAAACGCGCGCAGGATGTCCTGCGGGTGATCGCGGAATTAAAGGACCGACCCAACGTTAAGCTGCTGATTCTCGCCGGCGAATCCTTCGAACCTTTCCGCAAAATCGTCAAAAGGATGGGAATCGAGGAGCGGGTGATCGTGAAGTCGAACGTTCTGGACATCGAGAATTACCTGCACGCGGCCGACGCGGGCTTATATGCCTCGGAACGCGAGAGTTTTGGGATGGGCGTGCTCGAAACCATGAGCTTCGGCAAGCCGGTGGTGGCGACGAGGGTGGGCGGTGTGACCGAGATCATGCGCGACGGAGAAACCGGTTTCCTCAAGCGCCTGGGCGACGTTCGGGCGATGGCCGCTGCGGTTCGAACGCTGGCAAATGATCCCGATTTAGCAGCCCATATGGGAGAAGCGGCGCGCATCCGGGCGGAGCAGGAGTTTTCTTCGCACAAAAGCGTCGAGCAGTATTTGGATCTGTATCGCCGTACGATTCGAGATTGTCCGGACTAGGTTTATGCCAGCATAGAGAGCAAGACTACCTTGTGAGTAGCCGCGATTCTTTCCGTCGGGCCCAAGGAGAAAAGCATGAAAAAGATCGAAGCGATCATTCAACCTCACAAGCTAGAGGATGTGAAGGCTGCTCTGGCCGCAATAGGCATTGACGGCATGACTATTTACGAGGGCCGTGGTCATGGCCGGCAAAAAGGGCATAGCGAGGTTTATCGCGGCGTCGAATATAGGGTCGACCTGTTGCCGAAGTTCAAGATCGAGATGGTCGTACCGGAAGACCGCGCCGAGGAGGTAGTTAGGAAGCTGATGGAAGCCGCGCGCACCGGCAAACTGGGCGACGGCAAGATCTTCGTGTCCGATATTTCTGAAGCATTTCGCATCCGGACAGGCGACTGGGGAGAGGCCGCCCTTTAAGTCCACCGGATTATTTTCCGAACGTAGTAAAATCCTCCCTGCGTTTACAGACCTCCGGGACCTAGAATCAATCACCTGCGCATCCCGGACCTTCAGTTGCCCGGTGAAAACCGGCCTGGAGGTTCACCCTATGGAAAAGGACCGCTTGGATTCTGGTTCCATCCGTGAGGACTACGAATCGGACCTGCGATGGGAACGATTGCGCCGCCATCATCGCGTCCTTACAGCCTTTCTGATCTTGCTAGCCGCCATTCTCGTGGGTGCCGCCTGGCATGCGTACCCGATGCTGGGACGGCATGACTCGTTGCTCTCCGAGATGCCCACGGCTTTGACGGATATCCGGAAGGATGTGTCTAATTTGGGAGATCAAGCTAAATCCACGGATGCCAAAGTAGATGACTGGGGCAACCGCCAGGAAGAATTGCGCGGCCAGTTGAATAAAGCACGCGCGGATCTGATGGCACGCGTCGATTCCGCTAAGAAGCAGGCCAGTGACGCGTCGACCGCGCTGATCCAGCGGGCTCGTAGCGATTTCGCGACCCAGGTGGACAGCATAAAGACCCAGCTAGCCAAGCTGGAAACGTCGCGCGAGAGCGACCGTGAGCAAATCGCGCAGTTACAAGAGGAACTGATTCACGTCCGAAACCAGATGAACCAGCAAGGCCAGGAACTCGCGTCGGTGCAGGGGCGGGTGACGCAGAACGCGGCGACAACGGACCAGGGATTCGCCGCTGTGAAATCCACCCAGCGCCAGGACCGGCACGATTTCGATGCATACGCGGACAAGTTCGCCGTGAAACGCGTCGACTTTGAGGTGAGCAAGAACCACGAGAGTTCCGTCGCGCCTGGGATTTCGGTGCAGGTGAACAGCACCGACGTTGCCTATCAGCGGCTCAACGGCTCCGTCCTGGCGTCCGATGGTCACACCGTCTGGCTCCGCCAGCTCAAGGTGCAGGAACCGGTCTTCTTGACCAGTTTTGCGGATGGGCGCACGCGCGAGTTGGTCATCACGCGAGTCAATAAGACCGGAGCAATTGGTTACGTACTGATGCCGGCCCAGGACACGGTTACCAGTCCAGCGCGAGCCGAGTAAAAGTTCGCACGGCCACGCCCGACGGGCCCTTCGCCAGGAACGGCTTGGATTCGTCCAACCAGGCCGTTCCGGCGATGTCGAGATGCACCCACGGCGTATCGCCCGCGAACTCTTTTAGGAAATACGCCGCGCTGATGGCTCCGCCCCAGCGTCCGCCGATGTTGGCCAGGTCCGCGAAGGCGCTCTTGAGAAGATCCTTATAGTCGTCATCGAGTGGCATATGCCACGATTTTTCGCCTTCCGCTTTCGCGGCGGCCAGCACGCGTGCGAGCAGCGCGTCGTTGTTGGTGAAGACGCCGATGTTGACGTTGCCCAGGGCGACTACGATCGCCCCCGTCAGGGTGGCCGCGTCAACAAGATGCGTGCAGCCCAGACGCTGTGCGTAAGTGATCGCATCGACCAGAATCAACCGGCCCTCGGCATCGGTGTTGAGCACTTCTATGGTCTTGCCGGAAAGCGAAGTGACGATATCGCCGGGGCGCTGGGCTTTGCTGCCGACCATATTCTCGACAGCGGGAACCAGCGCTGTGACCGGAATCGCCGGTTTCAGTTTCGCGATGGCGCGCATCGCTCCGAGCATGGCCGCGCCGCCGGCCATATCGTACTTCATCTTCTCCATGCCGTCGGCGGGCTTGATCGAGACTCCGCCGGTGTCGAAGGTCACGCCCTTGCCGACCAAGCCGAGATGGTCTTTCGTTTTCGGCGGCTGCGCCGGTTTATAGCGAATAATGATCAGAGCAGGCGGCTCAGCGCTGCCTTGCGATACACCTAGCAGCGATCCCATGCCGAGCTGGCGCATGCGCGATTCGTCCAGCACTTCGAACTCGAGACCGACTTCGGCGGCCATCGCGCGGGCGCGATCGGCAAGAAGCGTGGGAGTCATGATGTTGGCTGGTTCGTTGACCAGCTCGCGCGTGAAATTCTGCGCATCGCCGAGAATCTGGCCACGCTCGAAAGCGGAGCGAGCGGAATCGGGCGCGATCAGAACAAACGCCTCTAGAGACTTCGCGTCGCTGGATGGCTTGTGGCGATCCGGCTCGAAGTTGCCTAGTATGGCGCCTTCCACGGCGGCTTCCGCATTCGCATCCCCGAGCCACCAGGCCAGCTTCTTCACGCCCTTCTGCTTCAGGGCGCGCACAGCGGTTCCGACGGCGCGACGGAGAACGGCTGCATCGAATTTATCTTTCTTTCCACCACCGGCAATGGCGAGGCGCTTCGTCTTGAGCCCTTGAGGCTGATGCTGAACCGCGAGCTCGCCCGTTTTGCCGGTGAATTCACCTGAGGTCCGCAGTTCGTCGAGCCAAGGAGAGAAGCTTTTTAGCTCCGACGGGGCAGTTTCTTCTTCAAACAAAAGCACAACGACCGCGTCAGCTTCGACGCGGTCGAGGGATTGAGATACGAGAGTGGTCTCCACTCCTAAAGCTTACTACTCGGCTCTATTTTTTAGCTTTGGAAAGCTCTTCGTAGAACGGATCGAGACGCGCCGGCGGCGTCCATTGTGGCCCAGTGACATTCCAGCCAATGTCGTCGGTCTTGATCGACGCGAGCAACTTGTCCTTGGGCGTGCCCTTCTTCACCTGCTCCTCGGCGCGCGCGACAAACGTGTCCCATTTCATCTTGTAGGCCACCACATCGGCCTTGGTCATCACGTTGCCATGTCCCGGGATCAGCGTGTCGAAATCGAGCTTCAGCGTGCTGGCGATCAGCTTGGGCCATTCGACCGCGCTGCCGCCGTTAGCGAAATCGATGTTCGGTGCGCCGTTGACGATAGCATCGCCGCCCGCGACGATCTTGAGGTCGGGGAAGTAGACCACGGAATCGCCGCCCGTGTGCGCTCGTCCGAAGTGGTACACCTCGGCCTTCACGCCACCGAGTTTGATGGTAGTTTTCTTGCCATAAGTGACATTGGGCTCGGCCGGCTTCCCTGCAGGGGAGGTATAAGTAGCCAGCTCGGCTTTCTCACCTTCGTTGGCGATGACTTTGGCGCCGGCATCCTCGAAGCTCTTGGTGTTGCCGCTATGGTCCTGGTGCACGTGCGTGATCACGACGTACTTGACTGGAAGAGTCGATACGGTCTTGATCTGCGCCATCAGGTCGTTATAATTGGCCTCGCCCAGGTTCTTGGTGTCGACGACGATCAGGCCGTCCTTGGTAACGCGAACGCTGGTGTTGCCGCCGGCCCCGGTGACTTCGTAGAAACCGTCCTTGATCTTGACGATCATCTGGCCCGCGGGCGGGCCGCCTTTCCCTTTTCCGTCGCCCTTGCCTTTTCCATTCCCTTTTCCTTGGGGAGGGCCTTGGGCAGAGACGATCATGGTAGCCGCGACGATAGCCGTCAACGCGGCGGCGGTGAACAAAGATTTACGCAACATGGTTAGAATCCTTCTCAAGGGCAGAACAAGTGCCCGAGCAGGATTGAGTATAGCTCAGTCCCGGCCGCGGCGGCCCAAGGCAGCCTTGGCTTCCGACTTCATTTCACGCGCCCGCTCGCTCTCGCGCTTGTCGTGGAACTTTTTGCCCTTGCCGACCGCTAGCTCCACCTTGATCCGGCCGTTCTTCAGATACAGCTTGGTAGGGACCACAGTCAGGCCGCGCTCTCGGGTGGTCTCCTGGAGTTTCAGGATCTCCGATCGATGCAGCAGAAGCTTCCGCCGTCGAACCGGCTCGTGGTTCATTAGGTTGCCGTGCGAATAGTGCGAGATGTGGGCGTTCACCAGCCAGGCCTCATTGGCCGCGACCTCTCCATAGGCGTCCTTGAGCTGGATCATGCCTGCGCGCGCGGCCTTGACCTCGGTGCCAGTTAACACCAGGCCGGCTTCGGTCCGGTCCGACAGGAAGTAGTCATGCCCGGCCGACCGGTTGTCGCTCAGGATCTTTATCTTTTCTTCCGCCAAGTTTTTCTTAGCCAAACTTTGTCTTCCACGCGGGGAACCTAAATCTCGTCAAGGGCTTATGAGGCCCCGGGTGCAAGTGTAACACGCGGGGTTGGGTTTGATTCGGTAAATTAATGACCTATAAGTACTTACGAGTAATCGCGGTGGTTTGCCTGACCCTGCTTGCAGGGTCGCCGGGGCAGGCCGGGACTCGCAAAGGCGACAAGTTCTTCAAGCAGGCCCAAGCGGCCGAAGTCAGGAAGGACTGGGACGTGGCGCTGCAATTGTACAAGCAGGCCGTGGATGAGGATCCACGCGACAGCGGGTACTTGATCGGGATGCAGCGATCCCGTTTCCAGGCATCGTCCATGCATGTGGACCGGGGCCAGAAAAACCGTGCCGACGGGAAACTCGAGGAAGCCATCGCTGAATTTCAAAAAGCCATTGTTGCGGATCCTTCCTCGGCGATCGCCTTGCAGGAGCTGAAACGGACGCAAGACATGCTTAGCGCGCCCACCTCGACCGCCGGGGGCCGGGTCCTTACGCCGATTGAGCAGATGCGCCGCGATGCCAACCTGCAAGTCGATTCAATGATGGGGCCTCCCGAGTTAAAACCCGCTGTGCGGCGGCTCCCAGCGATCAAGCTGAATAACCAGCCGCCTCGCGTGCTCTATGAGAGCATTGGAAAGATCGCGGGCGTCACCACCGTCATCGATCCCGATGGCTTGGGAGCCGTCCAGACCCGGAATTTTAACGTAGAGTTAACCGACGGAACATCTCTGGAGCAGGCCTTCGACTACGTCGCGCTTTTGACCCACACGTACTGGAAGCCGATTTCCCCAACCAGCATTTTTGTCACGCAGGACTCCGCGAACAAACGCCGCGACTATGAAGATTTTGTCGTCAAGACGTTCTACATCACCAACGCCAGCACGGTGCAGGAGTTTCAGGAAATATCGACAGCCGTGCGCACCATCACCAACATCACGCGCGTGTTCACCGTAAATCCGCAAAAAGCATTAGTAGTCAGGGGTTCCGCGGACGCCGTGGCTCTGGCGGAGAAGCTGGTGCACGATTTGGACAAGCCTAAGTCTGAGGTGGTCATTGACGTCCTGATCATGGAGGCAAATTCCACGCGCACGCGGGATCTGGCGGCGACGCTGGCTTCCGTCGGAGCCTCCGGACTAAGCGCGGGCCTGAGTTCCGCGATCAACTTCACGCCGCGGGGGACTACGACCACGGGCGGAGGAACAGATGCCAACGGGAATCCAATCCCCGCTACCACCACCGGCGGCAGCATCAGCCTGTCGCGACTCGGCCACATATCCTCCTCCGATTTTTCGACCACGCTGCCCGGCGTGCTGCTGCAGGCCGTGCTTAGCGACAATAAGACCAAAATCCTGAACTCCCCGCAGGTGCGCGCATCTGACGGCATGAAGGTTTCGCTCAAGATCGGCGACCGGATTCCAATCGCCACCGGCAGCTTCCAATCCGGCGTAGGAACGGTGGGTGGCGCGCCGTATGCGCAAACCCAATTTCAATTCACGGACGTAGGTATCAAGGTGGAGATCACTCCGCAAGTGCACTCCGCGGATGAAGTCACGCTGCATGTGAGCTTCGAAGTATCCAGTGTCCGGAGTTACACGAACATCGGTGGTGTGCAGCAGCCCATCATCGGACAAACCACGACGGAGGCCGACATCCGGCTGCGTGAGGGCGAGATCAATATCCTGGCGGGCCTGGACGGCGTGCAGGATTCGAGCGTGGTCAACGGCATCCCCGGATTGGTGAATATCCCGATCCTGGGCAAGATTCTCTTCGGCAGCGACCACACGGAGAAAGACAGCCAGCAGCTGATGATAGCGCTACAGCCGCACATCGTCAGGACGCCGGATTATACGCCCGAGAATCTGCGCGGCGTGTATTCGGGGCCAGATCAATCACTGCGGTTGATGTACGCGCCTCGGGATGGTGAAGGTTCCGCTCCGGCAATCCCTGCTCCAGGCAATCAGGCTCCGGCCGGCCCTGCTCCGGCGCCAAATCCGGGAGCAGCATTAGTTCCCGGACCAGCACCAACCGTAGGTCCGGCGCCAGGCCAGCCCGCGGGACCCCCAGTGGGAGCTGTCCCATTGCCCGTCCAGCCGCCGAAACCGGGAGTGCCAGGGTTCACTCCGATTCCACTGCCGCTGGGCGCGGCCACGCGAGTGACGTTCACGCCCGGAACTGTTTCGGTGGGGCCCAACACGCCCTTTACCGTCAACGTTGAATTGACGGGTGCCGCCGATGCAGCTTCGGTATCGCCGCTGCGGGTGAAGTGGGATCCAGCTGTTCTGCGGCTCACCGACATCACGCCGGGCGACTTGCTTTCGCGCGATGGGGGAGCCGTGAGCTCGATCAAGGACGTCCGCAATGACGCCGGCGAGGCGACCATCAATGTCACACGCACTGCGGGAGCCGGTATCTCCGGTTCCGGGCCGGTGGCGGTCTTGAATTTTGTGGCGGTAGCACCCGGCAAGGGCTCGGTCACTGTGACGGAGATGGGCTTGAAGAACTCCCAATCGCAATCCGTGCCGGTGGCGTTGGGCTCTGTTTCCGTGGCGGTACAGTAGGAAATAAGATGAACAGGCGTGCACCACGCGCAGCGACGAAGGCCAGCCAGCGCGGCATGACTCTGGTCGAGCTGATTGTCGCGGTTACGATCCTGGGCCTGCTCTCGACACTAGTCGTTCCTTTGGCGGCCTACAAAGTGAAACGCGACAAGGAGCGCGACCTGCGCTATGCGCTGCGGGAAATTCGTAGCGCCATTGATCGATACAAAGATGCTTCCGACCAGCAGAAGATCCAGGTGAAGGTGGGGACGGACGGCTATCCGGCGGATCTGGACGTCCTCGTAGAAGGCGTCACGCTAGTGGGTAACGCGACCGGAGCCAAGATCAAATTTCTGCGTCGTATTCCCATCGATCCCATGACGGGCACCACGGAGTGGGGCAAACGCAGCACGCAGGACGATCCCAAATCGAACAGTTGGGGTGGGCAGAATGTTTTCGACGTTTACTCGAGGAGCATGGACCGGGCGCGCGATGGAACTCCCTATTCAGAGTGGCAGTAAAAACCCGCTCGTGAGCGCCGGACCTCGTGAATCACGTCGTAGACGACGTGGTTACACGCTGATCGAACTGATCATCGTGATGGCGATCATCTCGATCCTGATGGCGATTGCCATTCCGCAGTATCAGAAGTCTCTGAGGCGCACCAAGGAGACCATGCTTCATAGCCATCTTCAAACGCTGCGTACCGTGATCGACGAATTCACGTTCGACAAGAAGAAGGCTCCGCAAACGCTCCAGGACCTGGTGACGGAGGGTTATCTGCGCGCGGTTCCCATCGACCCTATTACCGGCAATGATAACTGGCGGCAAGTCAACGAAGATTCGCTCACGGCCGTGGACCAGACCGAACCGGGTATCTTCGATGTCCGCAGCTTATCGGACCAGATCAGCCTGGAGGGCACTCCGTATTCGGAGTGGTGAAACCCAAAGGTCCGTTTTTGCGCCATTGACGATACATCCTGGATGCTTTAGGAATGAACTTTCTAATGGCGGGCATCCTATCCGACTATATGTCGCCACTGTTCTGAGCATCCACTAGTCCACTATCTGGTGGCGACCACGCTGGCGATGGGAATCGCATTGCTCCAGAACTACTACTGGCACGCTTTCGCCTCGCGAACGGAATGATATCGGTGATGTCGAGCCGGATGTGGATGCGCATCTTCATAGGATGGCTGGAGGTTCCGCTTGTTCCGGCCAATTTAATGGCGGTCGCGCTGACCTCGGCGGCGAATTTTTTGTTCGGCGACCGCTAGGTGTTTCAACGTCCTTAGCGTCGTGCGCGCAGCGTTGCTTCCATGGTGCTCTGCAGCGATTCGCGGCGGCCCGTGCCCGGCGTCCAAGCCTATGCATTGAACATCGAAATCGCCGTTGAGAACGACAGTGAAGATTTGCTTCTTCACCATCCGCAAGTGCATCTGTCAAAGATCGCCATCGCGGCGAACAAGCTTGGACTCGGTCAAGTCTCCGCGGTAGATATTTTTCTACTCGGGGTAGTTTTAAAGAGCGGCGAGCGCTTTGTCGACCGTAGCGCCGGGAACGACGGCGGCGCTATCCAATCATGGATCATGCCATCCTTGACATCCATGGAGGAATAACGGCCGCCAGAGCCAGGGCCGGGGCGGTCTCCTGGAAGCGTGAGAGCATCTCACTACCGCTTAGATGTAGGAGGCGCCGCCTGATACACTAAAATAGTTCTCGCCCCAATATTCCCCGGTCGTCTAATGGTAGGACAGCGGCCTTTGGAGCCGTGAATCGTGGTTCGAATCCATGCCGGGGAGCCAAGTCTTAAATTCAATAAGTTAAGAGACAGCGGCTGCATCTTTGTACCAATTTTGTACAGATGCCCTCGAAGTGTGCGGCTGAAGTCGTTGATGGCGTTACTAGATCGCGTCGAGCATTGATTCGAAATTTGGAATTAGGGAGCCGGATGCACGTCCCCAACTGGGGTCGCGTGCAGCTTCCATCGATCCGGCGGAAAAACAAGGCAAAGTCTATGCGGAGATCAGCGCTCATATTCTCCGCATTGTGCGCGGAGAATATCTGGACAGAGGCGGAGATTACGAGGTATAATCTCCGCATGGAGTGCGGAGAATGTATATCCACGAGCGCAAGGACTGGCCTGACTTCCATTGGAACATAGAGAAGCTCGCAGAGCCTCTTGCTTCTGTCCGTTATCGGCAGGGCGGCTTGATCGGGCAGATGAAAGGCCTTGGTTTCCGCCTTCAGCAGGAAGCCGTCCTCGAAACCTTGACCAAAGACGTATTGAAGACCAGCGAAATCGAAGGCGAGAAGCTCGACGCCGAACAGGTGCGCTCGTCGGTGGCGCGGCGTCTGGGCTTGGACATCGGCGGCCTCAAGCCGGCGGATCGCAACGTTGAAGGCGTTGTTGAAATGATGCTCGACGCCACGGGCCACTATGACCGGCCCTTGACAGATGAGCGGCTGTTCGGCTGGCATGCCGCGCTGTTTCCGACGGGGCGCAGCGGAATGACGAAGATCAAAACAGGGGCCTGGCGCGACAAAAGCGCCGGGCCTATGCAGGTCGTCTCCGGCGCCGTCGGAAAAGAGAAAGTGCATTTCGAAGCACCGAAAGCGGATCGTCTCAAAAAAGAGATTACCGCCTTCCTGAAGTGGTTCGAAGGCAAAGACGCGATCGATCCAGTCCTGAAATCCGGCCTCGCGCATCTGTGGTTCGTCACCATTCACCCGTTTGAGGACGGCAACGGGCGCATTGCGCGCGCAATCGCCGACATGGCGCTCGCCCGTTCCGAACACAGCTCGCAACGCTTCTACAGCATGTCTGCGCAGATCAAGCTGGAGCACAAGGAGTATTACGACATCCTGGAAAGCACACAAAAAGGCTCCATGGACGTGACTGGCTGGATGCTTTGGTTTCTGGACTGTCTAGGCCGCGCCATAGATGGCGCTCATTTGACCTTGAAGGCAGTCATTGACAAAGCTCGGTTCTGGGATCGGATTAAAGACGTGCAGCTCAATGAGCGGCAGCGCTCCGTGATCAATCGCTTGCTGGACGGGTTTGAAGGCAAGCTCACGAGTTCAAAATACGCGAAACTCACCAAGTGTTCGCAGGACACTGCTCATCGCGATATTCAGGCGCTGGTCGAGCGCGGCGTTCTGGTCCAGAACCCCGAGGGCGGGCGCAGCACGAGCTATTCGCTCGAACCAGGGCAATAATCGCAAGGCTCAGACACCCAGCCAGTCCAAACCGCCGGGAAGCTGGCCGACGGCGTAATCGATCTGCAGAACACGGCGATGCAGCGGCTGGCTAGCGGCGCATGACGCATGCAAAATAGGCGTCGCATAGAGCCAGATGTCGCCTGCTGCAGCGAGACAGGTGATGATCCCGCATTGACGAACGACTTCGGGAATTTCCGATATTGGAATTCTGCCGCGCTTATGGGAACCGGGCGCAACGAGCAACGGCGCGTTTGCTTCCGGCACAGCATCAAGATGGACTCGCACAGTAACCATGCTGGCGAGCAGATCGAAGGGCGGTTCGACGTGGACCATGCCGCTCTTGACGCTCCATGGCCCGAAACCGTCTACGTCGATGCGGTGCCTGAATGCAATGGTGCGGTCTTGGTGCCAGCCTAAAGACCAGTTCTGATCCGCATTCTTGTCGAAGAGAATTGCGCGGACCGGAAGACATTCGGGACCAAGTATGGAAGCCGCGACGTGGCCGACTGGGCCAGTCGGAATGAGGCAGGTGCAAAGTTCGGGAATGCCGGAGAGCCGCACACCGGCATGATCTCGCGGCTGGTCCGAAAGCGCGCGCTCAAGCTCGCTCAATTGGGCGAGGGAAAGCGCTGCTCTGAAAAGCTGCGCGCCTTCTCTCTGAATGGTCATCTCTTCCACTGACACAGCGAGTCCACTATAGGTCATGGCCCGGATCTTATGCGATGCCAGTTAGGTAGCAAGAAATTTTGTACACTTTTTGTACCGATGACCTGCTTTTGAGGCTTTTGCCGACTTCAGCGACTTTGTGGAATCAATAACTTCTGAGCATTGTAAAACCTGTCAAGTTCGTGGTTCGAATCCATGCCGGGGAGCCAAAACTCCAAATCGCGCCCTGACCCGGCGTTCTCGTTTTCTTTTCTACAACTCCCCGGTTCGAATGCCGCCGGATCTCGAACGGTTCGAACAGTGTCGTCCGCAACGTACCGTCCTTCCAGTCTGCCTTTTCAACCATCACCTGGAGGAAACGGCGCTGCTCCGCAGCCGGCTGCTGCAAAAAAAGTTCAGATGCCCGGCTCGTTAGTTGAAGTATGTCGATTGCCTGATCAATGGGCGCAGGTGCGGCGGTTTGGATGTCCCGGACTTTCCTACGCAGGGCTTCCTGCTCCTCCCGCCACGTCGCCGAGTTCCTATCGAAGAAGTGCTGAGTGATGCGACCGTCCAGCTTATCCATGTACATGGTTTCGATGCGCGCTTCTATTCGATCGTACTGGGCCATTAGCCGCTGAATGGCTTGGTCACGCGCCGCGTGCTCTGTCCGGTCGGACTCCAGCACCGCGTCGCCAAGCCGTTCCAGGATTGGCCCGGGGATCACCAATTCTTGCAAGATTCCGGCAAAAGTCTCGGTGAAGATCGACTGGTGGGCGTAAGGTTCCGGACACTTTCCCCGGTTGCCGGTGCAGTGATAGTAGACATACCGGCCCTTCTTGAGCTCGCCAACCAACATGCATCCGCAATGGCCGCATCGGACCAGACCTGAAAAGGCGAAATCGTGTTTCACCTTCCGCGTCTTGTTCTTAGCTCGGGTGTCCAGAAGTTCTTGGAACGCGCCGCCAAACCGTGGTTGTCACCAACGGTTCATGTACGCCCTTGTAGATCGTACCGTTCCAATCGAAGTCGCCCGTGTACAATCGCTTTCTAAGGATTTGGTGGACGAAACTGCTGTAACCTTTGCGGCCGCGTAGCCTGAGGCCTTCGGCATTGAACTCTCCCTCACCAGGGCCTTAAGGGAGCACCGGCCGGTTGCAAAAACGAGGTTTTGCGGCCTCACGGCGCTTTCCGGGCGACCCATGCCATGAAAGGTGTTCGCCGTTGAAACCAAGCTTCTCGCGTAGCTGGATCCAGCGGAGGACGTGAAGGCGTCGAATCCCTTCAGGTAATTCTGGAGGCTCTGCCATCGCTCCCTTTCTGCACGATGCCCTTTCCTCGGATTTGCCGCCAGCAGGTTAGCGTTTCTGCTTGTCGCCTGGCCGGGCTAGGCGGCTACAAACATTCTACTGTGAAAGTGTTTGGCCCAGTTAGCTGCCGATAATGGGCATTATCGGTAGTCTACGTCATGAGGACATTACCTCTGTGGGCGGGAACATCAACGGCAAAATGAGTCAGGAAGAAGCGAGTGTACCGTTGCGGAAATGATATGGTTCTCGAACGAGATCAATTTTGGACACTATGTCCGCGCTCGTTTCGGTGAGCTTGCCGAAAGTTTCGACTACAGGTCTGGTTGGCCATGTACGTGCACAACGCCCCTCGCATCTCGATCCCACGGCAATGCTTTCAATAGTTACCATTTCCTGCACTCGTTCCCGACTACCCAGCTGAATGTTTCGTCCGCAGCAGCAGGCTTTAGTAAACTGCTCTTTTTGACCTGCCTCAGGTGATAGACGGCTATCTCTTTGGCACCAGGATGGAACTGGAGTTGAAACCGGTCGGCCAGCAAAGACTGAAGCATGGGCCTTACCTGATCCTGCGTGGGCACCGTATCACCTGGGGATTTGGCGACGATGGTGTATCTCAGAGTATCGGCCCAGCTTGGTGCCGCCAGCACCTGGTACTCCTTGACGTTATACGCGGCCGCAACAAGAGCGTGAAGCGTGCCGTTCACGGTAACGCGGTTGCCTTCAATCTTGAACGGCTTGCCTGATGTCCCAACAAAGGAAAGGTCGGGTCTGCCCGGCTGCAGTGGTTCGATCTGATTGATAGAAGCCACTTCAGACTCGGTGGCTTTGCCCGTACGCGGCAGAGTACGCTGAGATAACTACGTACGTCAGAACTATAGTTCGCATAACTTGATCCCTTGCTACAACAATACTTCAGAGAAAAGGATTTGCGCCTGAAGGATTCAAGAACCCACGTGTTGATGCCTGCGCTCGCGGCGACGCCTTTTTCACATCCGTTCATCAATCAATAATGTCTACTGGCCGCCGCACTTAAAGTTACCCTGTTTTTAAGTGAAGGAATTGGCACTAGGTTACCTAGTAACTTACCGAACTGATCGCGGTTGGTCCAATGGATCCCCGCTGACGGCGTAGTTTTGATCGAACGCCCCCGTAGTCGCCTATTAAGACATCGCGCCGGAACGCGTTGCGGGACGCGAATCCCAGCGGACGTTGTGCAGTGCGCCCGGGGCTTTCCGGAATCCTAAAACAGGACCTTTAGCGCAAACTGGAGCTGGCGTGAATCCTGCGCGCTGGATATGCTGCCGAAGTTGGGCGTGAACGCGATCCGGTTGGGAATATTGAAATTCGGGTGGTTGAGTAGGTTGTAAGCTTCTGCACGGAACTGAAGGCGGACGGGTTCTTTCAATACGATATCTTTCTGAAGGGAGAAGTCGAACTCCTCCAGACTCGGTCCGATTACGGAATTGCGCGGCGCGTTTCCGAAAGTGTAGAGCGCAGGTAGCGAGAATACCGACGTGTTGAACCATTGCTGGGGCGTCCGCGGGCCGCTGTTAGGGTCGCCTAGAGCATTGGGACGCTGGGCTGGACCCGCCCCGATGTTGGCCTGATCGCTCGAGATATTGACGGTGAACGGCGCGCCTGATTGCGCGGTGAAGTAGCTCCCCGTCTGCCACTGGCCCAGCAGCGCCTTTACCCATCGAGTATTCGTCGAAGCGGGGATCTGGTACACCAGGCTGACGACCGCCCGATGCCGGTGATCGAAACTGGACGACGCTTTCTCCGATGTCGTGTCGTACACGTTCTGCGGGAGATTCGCTTCATTGAGAGTGGCTCCAGGATCGGACGCGTCGTCAATAGAGTGGGACCACGTCCAGTTTGCATCGAACGTCAGCGCCTTGCTGAAGCGCCGCTTGATTCCGACAGCCAGCGCGTTATAGGTCGCCCATCCATCCCAGCGAATGGTGTTGAACTGGCTGAGCTGCGGGATCGGCCGGCGCGGGCCGATCGCTCCGGGGCCCGGCAGCGGCACATTGAGAACTGTCGAGCTGTCGGCGTGTACCGTACGCGATCCGATGTAGGCGATCGATAGGACAGTATTTCGACCCAGCTCGTGTTCCAGGTTGAGATTCCAGACTTCGTTGTACTCGACCTTAAAATCGTGATTTACGTCGTTGCCGCCCACCGTACCCAGGCTCGTCGTGGCCAGCGCATTTTGGATCTGGAACGTCGGCGGAGCAGCTGCATTGGAACTCACGGTGTTGGTAACGAAGAACGGAAGATTCTGTGCGAGCGCCGTCAGAATGCTGTACGCAGCTTGGTTGGGATAGACCCCGTAGCCCCCGCGCAGGACGGTGTTTGAATGTCCTGGCAGGGTCCAGGCAAACCCACCTCGTGGAGCCAGACGCAGAGGTCTGGGCGCCAGCAGGCTGTTGTTCCACCCTGCGCCGACGGATGTCACGTAGGGTATCGGCAGAAGCGGAAGCAATGCGTTCGCTGCCGGAGAAATCATCCCTGAGCGGTCGCTCGCGATGATGAACCGGCCACCAGGCACCGACGGGTCGATCGCAGACATCTGATTGTTCGCGTCCGTCAGGTTCTGGTTGTATTCGTAGCGAAGCCCGAGATCCAGTTTCAAACTGCGTGTGGCCTGCCAACTGTCCTGAATATAGACATGCCCCCAATTGGCATTCGCGTCCATTGCAGCACGTCCCAGACCCACCTGCGCGGTGGTGGGATCGCCCAGCAGAAAGTCGGCGAACGCGCTCCCATCACCCAGTCCCGCCGCCGAGGATGTGAATCTCGGCGTGAATGAAAAAATCCCCCGTGCACCATTCGGATTCACCGGGCGCAGATTGTAGTGCATCAGGTACGTGCCGAACTTGATGTTATGGGCCCGCCAGTGAACGCTGACGTTATCGAAGGATTCGAAATCGCGGTTGTTGCGAAACGTGAACAGCGCGGGATCGCCCATGGTTGTGAACAGTCCGCCGAAGGATACCTGCGGAAAGCCCATATCCAGCGGGTTAGTGGTCACGCCCTGTAAGCCCGTATGGGCGGCGAAGGGATTCCCCGCATTCGGGCTAGTCTGTCCTCCAACCACGTTTAGAAACGCGAATCGAGCTTCATTCAGGAATGCGGCGGAGAAGACGTGCGTCCAGCTAGCCACGCCGTTCAAGCTGTGCGTGCTCAAGTCCCGGCCGAATCCGGGCAGCAGGTTCTCCTGTAATACTCCGGATCCAAACGGGTCGAACTCGCGGGCATCGAATAGCGAAAATCTCGCAAAGGCGGTGTCGTTGGCCGAAAACTGATGATCCAGCTTGGCGCTGGCATTATTGCTTTTGATGCGTTGGGCTTCCGGGGCGAGGAGGTTCTGCGCGATGCCCGCCAAGTTCGCATGCGGGATGTTGGCCAACAGGGCCGACGACACGGAATCCAGTTCTGTGCCGGGAATTTCGTTTCCAGGAAACGGTTGGCGGATGCCCGAGGCCGAACTGTTCGGGTCATGGACTGTGGCCAACCCTGTAAAGTCGCCAGTGCGCATCGCATCCGTGGGGACCGAAAACGTACTCGTCAGCGATTTCACGATTCGCTGGCCTTCATAGTCAACGAAAAAGAACGCTCGATTCTTGATCACGGGTCCGCCCAGGCTTCCACCGAACTGGTTCTGGCGGAAAGGAGGGATCGGCGCCGTTTGCGAATCGAAAAAATTCTTCGCGTCGAAAACGTCGTTGCGCACAAACTCGAACAGACTGCCGTGAAGTTCATTCGATCCGGACTTAGTGACCACATTGATCACTGCACCGGACTTACCTCCGAACTCGGGCGCGTAGGAAGTCTTCTGAATGTTGAACTCGCTTATGGAATCGATGGACGGCGCGACCACCATGTTGTTGAAATACTCATCGGTAACCGTCGCTCCATCGATCAGGTAGAGGTTGTGCCCGCTGCGCTGGCCCAGGACATTCACGAGCGTCCCGGCCTGCTGCATTGCGTCTCCGCGAGTTCCTCCCGGCGGCCGCACCACCCCCGGGCTTAACATCGCTAGATCCAGAAATTCTCTGGTCTTTAGAGGCAAGTCGACGATCTCGCGGCCCAGTACGACATCCTTGATTTCGGCGGATTCCGGCTGGACAGCACCGCCGTCGGCCTCCACGATCACTGTCTCGCTAGCATCGCCGATCTGGACCGTAACGTCATGGCGAAGGCTATTGCCGACGTGCACCTCCAAGTTCTCCACAACGGACTGTTTGAAATTCGTCGCGTTCACTGTCAGCGTGTACGTGCCGATGGGAAGTTGGGTCAACAGATACTGGCCGGACCGGTTGGTGGTGGTGGTGAATTTCTGCGAGGTCTGGGCTTGCTCGGCAACCACGGTTGCTCCAGGCAGCATTCCCCCCAGAACGTCCTGCACGCTGCCCGTGATTTCCCCGGTGTTCATCTGCCCCGCGAGTAGGAGTGTGCTGAGCAGGGCCAGAGCAGCAGTTGTCAGTGGAATTGGGGATTTGCGCATTATCCTCAGCCCGGGGGCGCCGACTTCCATCGTAGGGTGCCGTTTCTTCTGAGTCTACTGGCGTGATAGGGCGATTGTTTAGGTGGCACCGGAAATCGATGAGCCGATCCCACCTCTTAACCAACATTATCGGAACGGTTCAGCGAGAGGCGGTACTTGCTTTCTCTGTGTGGTTCGGCAACGAAACCTGATAGCTTCCCAAAAAACAACCCCCGACTAGCGACCGCTCGGAAACTATCATTCGGAGCGCTAAACCCTTCATTCATGCGGCGCTCAATTTCCCCTAAAATGCCGTTGCGGAGGTACATCTCCGGTTGTGCCGGGCTGCGACTCCAATTGGCCCAGAGAATGATCCAGCTGGTTAGGCCGTCTGTCCGTTCGGGTAAACTGGATGCCAATGCGTCGAGCGACCGCTCTACAAACGTGCGTTTCCCTGGTGCTGGCACTTTGCCTGGCGCCGTTCCAGCACGTTCATGAGGATCACGATCATAACATCCTGGTTCACTCGCATTTTTATGCGCAGGCGCGCATTCACGAACATTCGCGCGGCGCGCAGATCGATGATGTAGACGATCACGCCAGTGTTAAATCGCTGGACACATTTACCCTCGCCTTCGCTCCTGGCGCCGCTCCCTTCGTTATGCCAAGGGGTGTGGTTCTTGAGCCTGTTTCGATAACTGCCATCGAGCCCATCAATATCGTCGAGGCGTGCGCGCACGATCCGCCGGACGTGGATCTCTCCATCTCACGCGGCCCTCCTGCCTAACCTTCCTTAGGACACCCCATTCGTGTGTCCATCAATAGAGCTCAATTCTATTTCGTTTAGGAAGGTGATTTCCGTGAACAGAAAGTTTTTGTGGTTAGGTTTATTCTGCACAGGTTTGTGCAGAGGGCAGGCGATGCTCAGCCTGGACCAAGCGATCAGCCAAGCCCTCGATTCCCGCGCATCTCTTCGGGCCGACTCCGAGCGAATATCGGTGGCCGAGGGAATACGGAAACAGGCCGGGCTTCGCCCCAACCCGGAGTTTCAATTTCAAAACGAGAATCTGCGCCCGGGCCAAGCCTACAGTCGCGATGTGGATACGCTGGCAATGATTAACCAACCGCTCGACCTGGAAGGGAAAAGGGGTCGGCGGATGGTGGTTGCCGACAAGAACGTAGCCCGTACGCGGGCGGAGTACGATCTGTCGCGGCAGGACATCGTGCGGCGCGTACGGCTGGCTTATTGGGCGGCGCGCGGATCGCAGGAAGTGCGGGAAATCCTGAGGATAACCGCCGACAACTTCCAAAAGATCGTCGACTATCACGCTGCGCAGTTGAGCGTCGGCGCGATCGCCGAGCAGGACCTGCTGCGGGTACGCCTGGAGCAGGAACGGCTGGGAATCTCCGCGAATCAGGCTGTCATCGACGCAAATCGCGCCCGCGTCGAGCTTCTCAAGGAAATAGGCAAGACTGACTTTAGCGAGATTACGTTAACGGAACCGTTGACGCTGGATCGCACAATTCAGTCGATCGGTGTGGACCAGGCGCTTGCTCAGCGGTTCGAGATCAAGGCTGCTCGCGCGGCTCTGGAAGAAGCCGAGGCCAGCGCGAAACTGCAAGACGTGGCAGCCCGTCCGGATCTTAACCTGACCTATGGATACAAACGGACTCAATTGCCGGATGCGCTGTCCGGCGTGAACACGGCGATCGTCTCGCTGCGCATTACGTTGCCCACAACGGACAAGAATCAGGGTAATCGCGTTGCTGCCCAGGCTGAGGTTCGCCGCCGCCAGGATCTAGTCATCGCAATGGAAAACGAAGTGCGTATCGAATACAGCGGTGCGCTCAAAGAGTTTGAGCTTCGGCGCGCGGAATTGCAAAACGGGTTCCAGCCGCTGCGAGAGCACGCCGCGAATATCGCGCAGATTGCAGGAGCGGCCTATGCCGAGGGTGGGATAGATCTGCTCCGGCTGCTGGACGCGGAACGAGCACGTTTGGATGCGGACCTGGCATGGGCACGGGGCATGGCGGATTACTGGCAGAGCGTCGCGAGACTCGAAGCCGCTGAAGGAGTCGGACAATGAAATACTCTGTTGCTGTTCTGATCATTTCTTTTGCGGGCTTGGCAGGGTGCAACCGGCGCGAAGCCACGTCTGACGCGACTCCAGCGGGGGAAGCTAAAGCCGCTAAGAATGAGGTTGTCATTCCGCCAGATCAGCAGGCAGCGGCGATGATTGAGACGCAAACTGCCGCGCTCTCCAACGAGCCGGATTTGCTACAGGTCAAGGGCCGCATCGCCATCGACGATAACCGCACCTGGCGGCTGGGCGTCCGAACGCAGGGCTCCGTCACAAAGGTTTACGCGGGCTTAGGAGATCACGTGACCAAGGGACAAATCCTGGCACGCTATCACGCCGATGAAGTACGCGATTCGCGGGCGATGTTTCGGGCGGCGGGATCGGAACGCGATCGGGCTATAGCCGCCACCGCACAGGCTCAGCGCAGTCTGGATCGAGCGAAACGGCTTCTGGAGTTGAAAGCGGGTTCCGTTCAGCAGGTCGAACAAGCTCAGCAGGATCTGGCGACAGCACAGGCTGCGGTCCGGAAAGCTGACATCGAAGTGGATCGGACGCGCGATCTCCTGGAAGACGATCTCAAGGTTCCTGCCGAACCTTCTGTGAATCGCAAGGATGAAACGGAGGACGAGGTTCCAATCCTCTCGCCGGCTGACGGCTTCGTCCTTGAGAAGAATGTCACGCCAGGACGCACGGTCGAGCCTGACTCGCTGACTTTCGTGATTGGCGATCTTTCCAGAGTCTGGATGCTCGCTTCGGTGCGCCAGGAAGATCTGGTGAAGCTCCGAGTCGGGCAGGGCGCCTATGTGAGGGTAGGGCAGAGCCCTCGCCTGCAAGGAAAGATCGCTAATCTGGGGCAGCAGTTCGATCCGGCCACGCGAGTGATGCAAGTGCGTATCGAGATCGGCAATCCCAATAGCGCTCTTCGGCCGGAGATGCTGGCCGACGCGGAAATCCCGGTGGGCAGAGCCAAGGCTGCGCTTGTGATCGGCTCGGATGCCGTTCAGCAGGTCAATGGTCAGGATGCGATTTTCGTTCGGATTGCGCCGGATCACTTTGCCGTGCGCCCTGTGATCGTCGGGGAAACGTCCGGCGGCAAGACGACCATCTTGCAGGGAATCCAGGCAGGCGACTCCATCGTCGTGCACGGCAGCTTCATTCTAAAATCGCAACTTCTCAAAGCGAGCCTGGAAGAATAGTCATGCTTAATCGCATTATCGATCTCACACTCGCGCACCGCTGGCTCCTCCTGGCCGGCACTCTTGCTTTACTGGGGATAGGCGGCTATACGTTGTATACGATTCCCGTCGAGGCGTTCCCGGATCTCACACCCAATCAAGTCGTGGTGGTGACGGACGCGCCGTCGTTGCCTCCTACCGAGGTCGAGCAGCTTGTCACGTATCCAATCGAGCGAGCTATGCTCGGCCTGCCCAACAAGGAACAGGTCCGGTCGCTCTCGAAGCTGGGCTTATCGATGGTCACGATCGTCTTCGATGACTCCGTCTCGATGTACTTTGCTCGGCAACTGGTGGCGGAGCGGTTGCAGCAGATTTCCTCGTCGCTCCCACGCGGAGTCCAACCAGCGCTAGGTTTACCTGCGACTGCTTTTGGCGAGTTGTATCAATACACGCTTTCCGGTCCTTTGAGCCCGATGGACTTGAAGGATCTGCATGAGTGGGTGATTAAACCACAGTTGCGCACGCTTCCCGGCGTCAGCGAAATCAATGCATGGGGAGGCCAGACCAAGCAGTTTCAGATCGTGGTCGATCCGGCGTTGTTGGAGCAGTACGGGTTGACGCTCCACGACGTTGCCAAGCGAGTCGAAGATAACAACACCAACTTCGGCGGAGGCTACATCGAGCATGCGTCGGAGCAGTATACGCTCCTGGGAACAGGGCGCGCGGTCAGCATCAGCGATTTCGGCAACATCGTGCTTGCATCGAACAAAGGTACGCCTACTTTGTTGCGGGACGTCGCGGAGATTCGCATCGGCGCGTCCCCACCCGAGGGCGCAACGCTGCGCAATGGCGAGACTGTTTCGGGCATGGTCATCATGCTCAAGGGCGAAAACGGCAAACAGTTGATCGAGCGGGTGAAAGAGCGGATCGCGAGCCTTCGCTTGCCGGAGGGAGTCAAGATTACGCCCTTCTACGATCAGTCCTACGTGATCGACGGTACCATTCACACGGTCGAGAGGAACCTTTTTGAGGGCTTCGTGCTGGTGACGATCGTCCTGCTTTTGTTTCTCGGCAATCTGCGCGCTGCATTTATCACGGCGGCGGTGATTCCGTGTTCGATGCTCATCAGCTTTCTCGGCATGCGTTTGTTTGGCATCAGCGCGAACCTGATGAGTCTCGGCGCCATTGATTTCGGAATGATCGTGGACGGAGCGGTGGTGATGATGGAGAATTCGGTCCACCGGCTGGTGGAGCAGAACGGTCAGGAACCGCCTCTGGAGTCGGTCCGGCACGCCGCCAAGGAGGTGGCTCGCCCTATGGCATTCGCGGTGATCATCATCATCGCCGTTTATCTGCCCGTCCTTTTTCTGCAGGGCCTCGAAGGGCGTATGTTCCGGCCCATGGCGATCACGGTATGTACTGCCCTGGTGGGCTCGTTACTGCTGGCGCTGACACTCGTGCCGGCGCTGGCGTCGTTCAGCTTTCGCAAAGGTATAGCGCGCGGGAAGCATTCCACCGATCGGCACGCCAGCAGCGAGCAAGGGTGGTTTGGCCCTGTAAGCGGGGCCTATGTCCGGGTATTGAACGGCGCGATGAACCACCGCATCCTGACTACTTTCGCTGCCGTCGTGGCTTTGGCCGTGGCGCTGGGTTCGTTGTACTTTATCGGGACTGAGTTCATGCCCAAGCTCGATGAGGGTTCGATCCTGGTCGAGACTCGCAAGCTACCTGGGATTTCCTTGACGGAGTCCATCGCCATCAGCAAGACCATCGAGCAGAGGCTACGGAAAGTACCCGAGATCGCGGATGTTGTGATCAAGATAGGGCGGCCAGACTTCGCAACCGAGGCGATGGGAATCAACGAGGGCGACACCTACCTGCTTCTTCGTCCCGTGGAAACCTGGACGCGGTTTCATACAAAGGAACAGCTGATTGAAGCCGTCGCCAAGGAGCTGGATCAGATTCCAGGCGTCGCATATAGTTTCACTCAACCGATGGCGATGCGTATCGATGAAACGATTTCCGGGGTTAAAGCGGACCTTGCCATCAAGGTGTTCGGCGACGATTTCCGGCAATTAGAGGCTCTGGGCGAGCAGGTACTGCGGGCAGTATCGTCCGTGCGAGGCGCGGCGGATGCGCAGATGGAAGTCACCTCAGGCGTCGCCGAATTGTCGGTTCGAGTGGACCGATCCGCACTGGCGCGCTACGGCCTGAACGTCACCGATGTCGAGGAGGCGGTATCTAGCGGCGGGTCAGGTGATCTGATCTCGGAAGTTATCGACGGCCAGAAGCGATACACGGTGTCCCTGCGCGTCCCGGAACGATACCGGACCGATCCGGACGCCCTGCGGAAGATCGCACTACGCGCGCCCGGAGGTGAGCAGGTAACGCTGGACCAGGTCGCACGAGTCGGGTTAAACCGGGGGCCCGAAATCGTCACTCGAGAGGAAGGCCAGCGGCGCATTGTCGTCATGTCAAATGTGCGGTCTCGCGACCTGGGCAGCTTTGTCGCGGAAGTGCGGTCGAAAATCGACCACGATGTTGCGCTTCCCACGGGGTACTTTATCGAATACGGCGGGCAATTCGAAAATCAGGATCGGGCGACGCGGCGCCTGATGTTGATCGTTCCCATCGCAATTGCGCTGATCTCAGTTTTGCTGTACCTGACGTTTTCCTCGGTGAAGCTCGCGATGCTGGTTGTAGGTAACGTGCCATTCGCTCTGGTCGGGGGCATAGCAGCGCTCTGGATTCGCGGAATGAATTTGAACTTGTCCGCTTCTATCGGATTTCTTGCGCTGTTCGGCGTCGCCATGCTCAACGGAGTGGTGCTGATCAGTTCGATTAACCAACTATCGAAGGCCGGTTTCACCTCGCGGGAAGCCGTACTGGGCGGCGCCCGTCGCAGATTGCGGCCGGTCCTGATGACCGCATTTGTTGCGAGCTTCGGATTCATTCCGATGGCCGTAGCTACGTCTACTGGAGCGGAGGTACAGCGTCCGCTGGCTAGCGTTGTAATTGGCGGCCTGTTTAGCTCTACACTGCTGACTCTCTTTCTATTACCCGTACTCTACGATTGGGTGTTCCGGGAGAACACGCGGGTGATCCGGACGGAAGCATGCGAACCTTAAGCACCCGTTAAGTACTATTATCGGCAGCGACTCGGCGATCCCAAAGCCACGCTGACTTCCGACAAGCGCGTTTTATCAGTACTGATCCGAGGTGGCGAAACACACCAGCCAATGGTTTGGGCGATTTACAAATCAGAATTGAGTTCTAGAATGCGCTAGGTTTGCCTAGGAATCCGTGGCTCGTTCACCCTACCGCTACGAAGCCGTTCGAAAACAAAGACAGCTTCCGGTTACGCCGTCACTCAGAAATTGACTGCCTAGCTTGAACTGCGAAGGAATTTGGCTTTCAGTAGCATGGGTGTCGCCACTTGGGTCAACATACTCATCGCTCGTACTACGCTCTTGCTGTCACCGCACCGATCTTTAAATCCCGAGTTGCGGGCCACGCTAATTCGCAGAGGGCCGTTCGACGTGATCGACTTGGAGGACTTCGACGGGCGCTTTGCCGGATTCCAGCTTGAGGCCGAGCTGCTCCTCGATTGCGGTAAAGAGAGAGGGGCCGGAGGGATCGGACCTGGGGTTGAATTTGTAGGTGTAGCGACCGGTAAGGCCGGTCTTGTCGACAACGGGCAGATCCAATATGTTCGCGAGAGTATTGACGAGGCCCGCCAAAGTGGCGTTTTGGAAGACTACGCCGCCATGATCGTCCACCGCGACGTTGGAGACTTGGTCGGGGGAGGGATCGGCGAGCTTCGTTCCGTTCTTGCCGATGATCAGTGAATAGACAGTGACTTCCTTTATGCGGCTGTGGATGGAGAGCTGGAAGCGATCAGCCAGGAGGTTCTGAAGCATGGTGCGGATCTCGGCGGGCGTGGCGTCCGCAGTCGGGGATTTGGCGAGGATGTCGTACTGGTCGTCGTCATACCAAGAGGGTCCGCCCATGACAAGGACTCTTTGAACGGCGTAGGCTTGCACGATGATTTGGCGAACCGTGGCGCCTTGCAAGGTGGCGATTCCGTGTTCCACGCGGAGGCCTACGGCATGGGGTCCCATGCGGGGTTCGACCAACTTGACCGACGCGACTTCAAATTGGGGCCGCTCGGCGGCTGGATGGGTTTGGGCGGAGGCGATGGCTAAGACGAGCCCAGATAGGGCAGGAAGCGCGAGAAGGGGGCTGTGAAGCACGGTTTTTCCTCACGATTATAGACCGTACTGGGGGCGGTGGAGATTACACGGAGGTGCTAAGTTTTATACGCTATGCAAAACCTCTTAGTGCAGAAACCCTTGTGCCAGGCCGTCGCTCTGGAGCTCACGGGCTAGTTCGCCTTCCCACAAGGGCGTTTCTCGTTCCCTATCCGGACGCCGGTCGGAGGACGCCTCTCTCCGAGCAGCGCGTCACTCGGCCAAACGCACCAGTGAATCATGCGGCGTGAGCTGGCAGAGGTCGGGGCGGTGGTCCTCAGGCTGTACCGGCCAGCGCGGGCCGAGATTCGTGCCATGCTGGAGAACGCGGCCTCCAGGAAGTGAATGCGGTAATACGAAGGACGACACCATGAAGACGCCCTCTTGGTCCAACGCCATTCTGCTTGCCATTATCATTGTGGCGGTTGCGCACGGGCAGACACAGCGCGGCCCCGCAGTTCCTCAGATGCGCGGCGACGGTCCTTCGCCTCCCGCCAAGCCTTTTTCGATCACGAGGAGCGATCCTGGGCTCGACAACATCATCTCGCCGGGAGCGAAACTGGTGGAACTCGGGCGCGGCTTTGGTCTCACCGAAGCCGGGTTGTGGATCGCCGAAGGGCCCAGTGGCTACTGGATTTTTGCAGGCCTACTTGACAATGTCCTCTATAAGGTCACGCCACAGAAGCAGGTCTCCGTCTTCATGGAGAGGGCCGGTTATACCGGTAACGATCCTGAGCATGTCGGCGCGCAGACTCGTTCCGGTCGCAGTCATGTGCTTCTGATCGGTCCGTCCTGCACGGGCATGGATCACGAGGGCCGCGTGATCTGGTGCGCCGACAACGATCGACAAGTGATGCGCCTGGAGAAGGACGGCACGCATACAGTGTTGTCTGGCGGAATGGACGGCCGCAGGTTCAGCGGCCCAAACGACATCGCGATCGCGGCGGACGATGCGGTCTATGTTACGGACAACGATTTCGGCCTGCGCGACGGCGGCAGGAATCCCGACAAGCAGCTGCAGAATGGCATCTACCGGATTACGGAAGGCAAGACGACGCTCGTGCTGAGTGGCGCAGATCTCGGTGGTACTCCGAACGGTATTGCGCTGGCGCCTGATGGTAAGTGGATGTACCTGTCCACCGCAAATCGTCAGATGCGGCGATATGCCGTCAAATCCGATGGCACGCTAGGCTCATTTACCGTCTTTACCGAAGGTGTCGGCATCGGTGACGGCGAGAAGACCGACATGGCAGGCAACGTGTTCTCGACAGGCGGGGCCGGCCCCGGCATCATCCGCATCACGTCGCCTGAGGGCAGGCTGCTCGGCACCATCAATCTGCCCATCTACGGCGGCGAACCCAAGAGGCAGATCTGTGCAACGAATGTCGCGTTCGGCGGTCCTGACGGCAGGACCCTGTTCATGGCGGGTTGCGATTCCGTCTACACGATCCAGTTGAAGATACCTGGGATCGTGCCGGCGCACAACGTGAACAAGTAAGCATTGCGGCACCCAAAAAGCCCCCAGCCTCAAGCCGGGGGCTTTGTTCAGTTCGCGAATAAGGTGCTTATCGCCTTACCGTAATGCTGGTTTGAGTATCCGACGGGCCAAACTGATCCATGCCAATGCCCTTGGGGGCGGTCGGGATTACCAGTTTCACCCAGACGGCATCCGGACCCTTGAAATACGAAGTCTCGGTCGCCTTGCGCAGGGCGTCGATGC
>Ga0105240_10001075_pt1 | contig 48253 bp, 31 predicted proteins | sample KBSC54metaG_FD_80426 | JGI IMG/M metagenome (GOLD analysis project Ga0105240, IMG submission 80426) | Corn rhizosphere microbial communities from Kellogg Biological Station, Michigan, USA - KBS C5-4 metaG | ecosystem: Host-associated > Plants > Roots > Rhizosphere > Soil | place: Michigan, USA... | reverse complement strand
TGTGCGATCGGTAACGCCGATGATCTCGGCCGCTTCCCACCACTTCAGCTTCCCCGCCATCGCCTTCAATATCACTTCTTGAATCTTCATCATCCGCTCCATTTCCGCGGCTGGGATCTGTTCTACTTCGGGCTCCACACCCTCAGCTTCCCTTGCCGCTTTTCTCAAGCGGACATTTCACTTGCTAATTGAGGCGGACAACTCACATGCTACCGACAGCCTTCTGACTTCTGATCTGTGACTTCTATGCTCCTGATATATACTGGCTACCGCCACCTATGTCAGCCCTCAACCGCCGTTCTTTCCTGGCCACCGCATCCGCGGGCGCGGCCCTCCTTCCAAAAGCGCTGGGCGCACAATCCGCACCGCGAGACTGGAGCGGCAAGAACCCCGCGCGCTACCCCGATCCGGACATCATCGTTCTCGATAAGCGCTTCGCAAAATACAAGATCGGCAACACGCCGCTGCAACGCATGTTTACAGGATGCCTGTGGGCCGAAGGTCCCGCTTGGAACGGCGTGGGGAAATATTTGGTCTGGAGCGACATTCCTAACGACCGGCAATTGCGCTGGATCGAAGACGACGCGCACGTCAGCACTCTTCGGCACGCCACGAATAACAGCAACGGCAACACATTCGACTATCAGGGCCGCCAGCTTTCGTGCGAACATCTGGGCCGCCGCGTCGTCCGCTACGAATACAACGGATCGACGACTGTAATCGCCGACAAATGGAACGGAAAGCCGCTGAACGCGCCGAACGATATCGTGGTGCACCCGAACGGCGACATCTGGTTCACTGATCCCGGCTATGGAATTCTGGTGGGCTACGAAGGCGAAATCGCCAAGATGGAAATCAGGGAAGCGGTCTATCGCGTGGACGGGAAATCGGGCAAGATGAGCATGGTCGACGATCAGTTGAAAAAACCGAACGGCCTCTGCTTCTCCCCCGATTACAAAAAGCTTTATATCTGCGACACTGGGGCCACCCATTATCCCGACACACCCAGGATCATCAACGTCTACGACGTGGCAGACGAAAAAACTCTGCGCAATGGCAAGCAGTTCGTCAACATGGATATTCCCGGCAAAGGCGCGGGTCTCGCGGACGGCATTCGCGCCGACAAGGACGGCAACATTTGGATCGGCGCGGGGTGGGTCGGCGACGGCTACGATGGCGTCCATATCTGCGCGCCCAACGGCGATCGCATCGGCATGATCCTGCTGCCGGAAATGTGCGCCAACGTCTGCTTCGGCGGCACTCATCGCAACCGCTTGTTCATGGCCGCCAGCCAGTCCCTCTACGCCGTGTATGTCGAGACACAGGGCGCGCACATCGCGTAGTCTAGTGTTGTATGCGCTTTCTAATTCTTGCCCTCACCGTCCTACCGTTAGCGGCAGTGGGGAATGAGCCGCTAGCAGAGAAGGCCGTATCCATTCTTCAGCAACGCTGCGGTTTCTGCCATAGCGGCAAAGCCGCGATGTCCGATCTGCGATTATCGGATCGCGATCAGGCGATTCGAGGCGGCAAACGCGGTGCTGCCATCAAACCCGGACAAGCCAATGAAAGCCTGCTGCTGAAAGCCGTTTCCGGCGGCGGACCGGTCTCGATGCCGCCAGGCGGGAAGCTCGCAGAAGATGAAGTAGCGACACTGCGAACGTGGATCGACAAGGGCGCAGAGTGGCCGGATCACGCAGTCAAGTTAAAGAACTCCGATTGGTGGGCCTTCCAGAAATTCACCCGGCCGCCGGTACCGAACGTGGCTGGTGCGAAAAACCCAATCGATGCATTTATCGCCACGAAACTGCAATCCGAACACCTCGAATCCGCGCCGGAAGCCGACAAGCACACTCTGCTAAAGCGAGCCTGCTTCGACCTGACCGGCCTGCCACCTACCGCCGAACAGACGAGGACATTTCTCAACGACAAATCACCCGAAGCATGGGAACACCTGATCGATTCGCTCCTCGCGTCCCCACGATACGGCGAGAAATGGGGCCGGCACTGGCTCGACCTCGTCCGCTACGCCGACACCGCCGGGTTCGAGCAGGACCCCTACACGCTCGAGGCTTGGCGCTTCCGTGACTACGTCATCAAATCGTTCAATGACGACAAGCCATACGACCGCTTCGCCAAAGAACAGATCGCCGCCGACCAGCTATATACGGATGAACCCGAAGCGCGAGTCGGCACAGGTTATTACCGCGTCGGAACGAATCGCGACATGTTGTTCAAGGTGGAAGACGTCAACCAAGTAGAAAAACTAACCGATTGGGTGGACACCACGTCAACCGTATTCCTCGGCATGACAGTCGGCTGCGCTCGTTGCCACGACCATAAATTCGATCCAATTCCGCAACGCGATTTCTACCGCATGCAGGCAATCTTCGCGCCGGTTGTCAGCGACAAGGTGTTCATGGAGTACAACACCGCACGCTTCTACGACATCGCCGCCAACACGCGCGACTTCAAGCTGCGGCAGATCGGCGCCGAAATCAGCCGCATCGAAAAGCCCTACCGCGACAAGTTGCGCGCGCGTGAAGTTGCCAAGTTGCCCGCCGCCAAACAGGCTGTTCTGAAGATCGAGCCGGAGAAGCGAACACCCGATCAACAGGCGCTAGCCACAGAGACTGAAGAAACTTTGAAGATCAATGACGATGAGCTGCGAGCGGCGTTATCTCAAGCCGACGCCGAGCGCATCCACGCCATCGAAAAGCGATTGCTCACCATGTTCACCGGCTACGCGGCACCGCCCATGGCTCCCGGCATTATCGACGTTGGCCGCGAAGCCCCGCGCACCTACGTTGCGCAGCGCGGCAATCCGGAATCGCCCGGTGAAGAAGTTGGGCCAGGATTTCTGAGCGTGCTCGGAGGCGGCGATGTTCCAGAACCCCCTCTCCACGCAAAGGACACGGGACGGCGCAAAGCTTTGGCGCTTTGGCTGGCGACGCCGGACAATCCGCTGTTCGCGCGAGTGATGGTGAACCGAATCTGGCAATTTCACTTCGGTACAGGCCTGCTGCGGACGCCGAGCGACTTCGGCACTCGAGCCGGCAAGCCGTCGCATCCGGAATTGCTCGACTGGCTGGCCGTGGAATTCGCCGAACGGAAATGGTCCATCAAGTCGATGAACAAGTTGATCATGATGTCGGAGGCATACCGCCGCAGTTCGAATCCCACGCAATCGGCCATCGACCGCGACCCGGCCAACACATTTCTATCGCACATGAACCGCCGCCGGCTGGAGGCTGAAGAGATCCGCGATGCCGCCTTGCAGGTGAGCGGAACGTTAAATCTGAAAATGTACGGCGACCCCGTGGTTCCCCCGCTTGAGCCCGAGGAACTATACGGCATCATTGGCAAGCCGGACAGCTCGTGGGTGGTAACACCGGACCCCGCCGAGCACACACGCCGCAGCATCTACATGCTCAAGCGGCGAACGTTCCAGCAGCCGATGTTCGAGGCATTCGACGCACCCGACGCCGTCACCTCCTGCTCGCGCCGCAACGAAAGCACCACCGCGCCGCAATCGCTGGCGCTGCTGAACAGCCGTTTCATGATGGAGGAATCGAAGATCCTGGCGGACAAAGTGGATTCGGTGGATAGCGCGTGGCGAAATGTTCTGGGCCGCGACCCAAATTCCAAGGAACATTCGGCCGCGGAGCAGCTGGTGGAGCGGCAGACTCCACGCTTGGGATCGAAAAGTGCGGCCTACGCCGAGCTGATTCGAGGCCTGATGAACCTGAACGAGTTCCTATATGTCGATTAACGGAGGATGCTCGCAATGACGCGAAGAGAACTACTCTCCAGGACGGGCCGAGGATTCGGAGCCGCCGCGTTATGCGGCCTGCTCCAGGGAGCGACCAATAATCCCCTGGCACCGAAAGCGCCGCCCGAATTGGCCAAAGCCAAAAACGTCATTTATCTGTTCATGCACGGCGGCGTGAGTCACGTCGATACATTCGATCCCAAGCCTGAACTCACGAAGCGCAGCGGGCAACCCCTCTCGGTGGAACTGGCGAAAACCATCAAGACGAGTTTCATCCACGACCCCACGAAAGCCATCCTGCGCGGAAGCCCATGGCAATTCAAACCAGGCGGCAAATGCGGAACGATGGTTTCCGACCTCTATCCGAACGTCCGCGAACGCATGGATGACATCGCCGTGGTACGCAGTTGCTTTGGCGACCAATTCGATCACGCACCGGCAATCTACCTGCGAAACAGCGGATCCCAATTACCTGGTAGGCCGTGCCTAGGCTCGTGGGTGACGTATGGATTGGGCACGGAGAATCAAAATCTGCCGGCGTTCGTCGTCATGTCGGACGGCTCCACAAAATCAGGACCACCGGCATACGGGGCCGGCTTCCTCCCAGCGGTTTATCAAGGCACTGTATTTCGAGGCGGCGAGAATCCAATTCTCTATCTGAAAAACCCTCCAGGTATTCCGGGCGACGCGCAACGCGACACACTCGACTTCATCAACAGCATCGATCAGATTCACGAATCGGCCAGGCCGGGTGATTCCACGCTGGAAGCGAGGATCGCATCGTATGAGCTCGCCTACCGGATGCAAAGCTCTGCGCCGGAGACAGTCGATTTCACCAAGGAAACCGCAGCCACGAAAGCGCTCTACGGAATCGGCGATCCGCTCACCGGCGATTTCGGCCACAAGTGTCTGCTGGCGCGCCGCCTGGTAGAACGAGGAGTCCGGTTCATCCAGATCTATTCGGGCACGAACGTTGGCGACGATTGGGATGGAGCCCACACCGATCTGGTGGCCTCGCACAACCGCATGGCCGGCAAGACAGATAAGCCGATTGCGGCGCTTTTGTACGACCTGAAAGCGCGCGGCCTTCTGGACACGACGCTGGTAGTCTGGTGCGGAGAATTCGGTCGAACGCCACTCTCACAAGGACAGAACGGCCGCGACCATCATCCGTACGGATTCACCATGTGGATGGCCGGAGGCGGGGTGAAGGGCGGAAAGACCCTCGGAGCGACGGACGAATTCGGAGTGCAGGCAGTTGACATGCGCCTCGATGCGCACGACGTCAACGCGACAATTCTGCGCTTACTGGGTCTCGATCACCTCAAGCTGACGTATTTCTACCAAGGCCGAGACATGCGCCTCACCGACGTGCGTGGTGATCATGAGTTCACTAAGCAGCTGATTGCTTAGCGATCGATTTTGCCGCGCGAATAGGCCCATGTTATAATTTCGCCTCGATGCTCAACACCGCGTTGTACCCCCTTCGAACCGTTGCCGGGCCCGCGGTTCCCATCGCCTCGACGGAAAAAGGCGCCCCCGACATTTCTGTTGTGCGCCAGTCAAAAGACGCCGAACTGCTTCACCTTGATTATCGTTTCAAGGCACGTCCCTTTCTTTTGTCGGCGCTCGACGATCCTGCCTACAAGGCGTTCTTTCCATCGTATTTCCGCGGCACAAGTCAGACAATCCCGGGAGCCGGTGTGGTGGCTGTACCGCCGCCTCCGGACTTACCTTTCCTGGGGGGAGACTCAAGCGTATCCCTCATAGCGCTCTCCGATAACAGCAGCCAAGCGACGGCGGCATCTTTGGAAGTGCTGTTGCAGATCAGGCTCGAGCGGAAGGCGCTGGTAGGCGGCATCGTTTATGGCGGCCATCCATGCATTCCGGCCGCGATACGGGGCTCTGGTGAGAGCGTTTCCAACTTTGGCCTTCCGCGCGAGTGGCGGCTCACGCCCTCCGGCAGATCGACCGACAACTTCACGAGCGCGCCGAACGGGGCTTTCCTCGATAGCGAGATATCCGTCAGCAGACAAGAGCTACTGTCCCATTCGGGAGTGCAGTTTCTTTGTTGCGACCCAACATACACCGATACGATCGTGCTGGCGTTGTCGAATTGGCCCCAGTTCTTTCAGAAGATCCATACCAGTGCTATAGAGCCGGTCGAAGATCGATTGCGGTATGGATTCCTGGTGCCCTACCTCTACGTGTTTGAATATCGCGAGGGCACCCGCTATCGCCCAAGTGTTCCTGCTGGCCTTCTTGCCGCACGCGGCACGGCCATGATGACAAGCCTCTCATCGGAAATCGGGGAGGATGTCGAGTTCATCCTCAAGCACGACGGCCAATACTTCCCGTTTACACCGGCGAGTCTAACCAACGGTCCCCGCAAATACACAATCCCGGCGGACGCGAATTTTCCACGAGCCAGTTTCGACGAATGTTTCATCTCCGCCCCTCTAATGAAGAACAAGCAGACAACCCTCTACCTGGAACAGGCTCAGGAATTCGCGCGCTGTCTGTCCGGAGTGCGGGCGCTTGCTTTTGCGATTCCGGGCTCGGAAGTAACCGACGATCTGGCCGATCCAGGAAACGCACTCCGGCAAATTCTTCCCGCTTTTCATGCCGATTCACAGGCGGCAGCGCCCCTTTCCCCACAGCGGTTATCCGATCTTCACATCTCCACGAAGGTACGCGTTCGGGTTTGGGAAATCGACCCGCCGGAGGGCATCGCGCCCACCCAATTGGACCTCGGTTCCAAGTACACACTGCTCCTGGCCGACAACGAACCAGCTACCCCCGAGGAAGCTTTGCAGAGATACACGCGTGGGATTGTCTTTCGACGGCCAACCTCGGCGCGGTATCTGGCAGTCGAATTCACAAACTGCAGCACTGACGGCGCACGCCTGGTCGTGCCGCATTTTTCGTTAGTGCAATCAGCCCATGTGGCCGTGAGTGCGAGGCCTTCCCGTTTTCAACAGATTCGCTCCTTGAGCTTCCGGCTGGCCGGCGATACCTTGGGCGAGGATTTATCGCGGATCGGTGATGGAGGTTTTCAATTCGCCGTTGAGCACTGGGCCGCGGGCGAGCGTAAGTCGGTGGTGTTCCGGGCGACAAGCCTGTTCGATCTCATCCACGCCGGAGTTGGCCGTCTTCAGGTAAACGCGCGGCGCCGTGCCGCTGAATATGAAACCTCCGCGTACGGACCGGATATAGACAAGAAAATGGGCGACAACAGACAGAATTTTGACGATCGGACATCCAAAAGCCTTTCCTACGGCTGGCATCGCAGTGAAATGGGGAGCCAGTTGGGGTGGAACGGCGACGCGGATATTGGGCCCGAACAAAACGCCAACGCGGCCGGCAAGGCCGATTTTGTCAGCGTGTCAAACCAGGAAACGCGAACACACCTGCGGTATCTGTATCCGGACGCTTCGCAGGCCACTTGGACCGCGGCGGCGCTTTTTGCGAATCTGATCGCCGGCGTGTTTCGGCCTGGGGATCTGGCCGCAGGAACTAATCCTGTGATCCCGACGTACAATGCCGGCGCTCATCAGGAAAAACAGGAACTTGTTACCGGATTCGAACGCGCCTGGGCGGGTCTGACCAACAACGAATTAAAAAACCTTCAAGTCACCGGCACGACCTCCGTTGTCCAGTCGCCCTATTCCCTCACGGCAATCGCAGGGGACCAGGTGCAAGACTTTGTCGACGCTGTAAGTGGGGGTGTCCAGATTGTGGCGGACGCGATGAATGGCACCTTCGACCCGGCCGCCGTGGCGACTACTCTCATCGACGCGGGCAACGTCAGCGGATTTGCCGCCCTACTCGCCGCCATGCTGGTGCCAGTGCCCCCACTCGGCGGCGTTCTCCAAAGCGTTGTCGGGGGCGCCTTGGCGCTCAACGGACTCACTATCAATCTCTCCGCGACCGCCGCTGGCTTGGGCGCGACTTTCGGATCCGCGCCTGGAAACCTGTTGCCTGTGGTCACGCAATCAGCAACAGCCGGCAATCAAGGCACTGTCACCAAGCAAGCCACGCAGAGCAATTTCTCCTACAGCCAGTCGCTCGCCACCGGAGGCGACAACTCACGCGGGACGGTTTATCCCATTGAAGGACTCATGAAGCGCGAGCTCGCCAGGGCGGAAGTTCCGGACAACCAGAGCCGCGTCAGAGGCGCTGAAGTCATGTGGCAGGGCCGGGTAACGGATGTCGTCAGCGGCGCGATCCCTTTGAATATCCTTCTGCCTGCGCTTGCAACCAAGGGCGCTTTCCGCACTTCCGACGAATCGATTCGAGTGCGCCTCGGAAGCGGCGTGGGAACCGGCATCACCGTCGATTTCTGGTTTGACGTGGCCGAGGAGATGCTTCGAGATGATTATTGATCGTGTGAGCCTTTCCGGGGAAGAGGCGTACTTCAAGGACTCGAACGGCAACCTGAATCTCGCGGCAGCGCTGCCCTCCACGGCTCGAACGAAGTCCGCTGGAAAGGGCAGACAGTTGGATGTCAGAGGTATCGAACTCTACTTGGAAGGCCCGGATCTCTGGCCCTGGTTTCAACGCCAGGACGCGCCGCTTTTGCGCATCACTGTGATGAAGGAAATCCTGCCGGGACTGTTTGCCGACCCCTACCAGCACCGGGTTCACACGATCGCGGGATTCAACGACTTCAGCGACGGCAAGTTCGGCAATTGCCAGGCATTCGAAGTGGAAGGTGAGCCCACAATCGTGGCGCTCGAGCCAGGCATTTGCACATGGCGGTCCGCTCGTTACGAGCTTCCGCACGCTGTGGACTTTGTGCAGGCCGCCTGGTCTCTCGCCTCCGCACGGCCGCTGCCAAACATCAGCTCATCCAGCGATTTCACTTACGACATTACGGTCAGCGCCTTCAACGGAAACGGGGGGACGCTCAACGCTCCTCCGGTTGCGCGGAACTTGACGGCTAAAGATCAGCGATCTGCTGCATTCGGTGTAGCCGGCGTCCAGCAATTTTATGTGGAATTCGAAGCGGACACGTCCGCTGACGGCTATTTCCACGAACACCACGGTTCGGCCGGGCTTGGACAGATCGGCCGCCCGCTGTTCAGAAGCTTTCAATTGCTCGAGACAGTGAAATGCGAATACGAATTCTTTTCTTTGGCGGAACTCACAGTCCGCGCCTCGGGCTATGATCTTCTGGGCGCCACTAGCGAACGGCTCCCGCGTCTTGCCGCTACGCTGCGGCTTCCCGCCACGCTCGTCTCCGGGCCAAACGAAGATGTGACGCAAAACCTGTTCGAATTCGTCGCAATTGAACTCGACCCGTTGGGAGTGTTGCCTGACGGCAGTCTGACCTACGCCTCGGCGCGTCTCGCCGCGCAGGCTGCCGTGCGGCCGCCCTCCACGATTGTTCCCTGATTCGCTATGTCGACAGCGCCCGGACAAAGCACCGTTCCTTTCGAGGAGTTTATTGCCGAGGCACGGCTTTCATTGGGCAAAAGCGACCTTCATTTTACCGCCGTGGAATTATCCGGCCACCGCGTTAGAGTGCATTCGGGAATGGGCGATAAGGAGTTCTCCGGCAGAGCGGAAGCCCACGCGTACATGGAGGACCAGCGCAAAACCTGGGGTGAGAAATTCGGGAATTTTTACCGGATTGTGGAAGTGCCTCACGAGCAGACTACGGTTAAGGCTAAACCCGTTCCGCACCTATCGCAAGTTAAGACTCACAACAGGAGAGAGGAGGCCCATCCTGAAGCTCGCGCGCTGCAAAAGAGTCCTCCCAAGACGGACACTGCCAACGCAGGCCGCGCTCCGGCAAAGGCGTCCGAACCTGGGCCAGCCCAACGAAGCGTCGCCACCGAACCGCTAAAGCCAACGGCAAAATCGGCACCCACCCGCGATTCCGGCCCCGCGGCGGCCAGTCCCTCGGACCGTGCGAAGGCGACTTCTCTCAAATCTCCTTCCGAGAGACCTCTGGCGCTCGCATCCGATGCCGGTGCCGAGCAACTGATGGCCGACATGATTGGAAGCGTCCCGGCACTCGTGGGCATGGCCGGGGTCGCTACTATGAATCCGATCGCCTTATACCAGGCAAGTCAAATAGCCGATCGGCTCAGGCCGTTACAGCAGAGTTTGGAAGACGATGCCGCCGAAAGATTCCACCGCGCGGAAGGTACGGCGCCCGATTCGGTGCTGGGCGTAGTAGCCTTTGGCACCATGGTCATCCCTCAGATGATAGGCGGGCCTGAAGAAGAAGGCGCCCTTGCAGCGCGAGAGATTGGCCAGGTGCAAACGAGGATCGTGAAAATAAGTCTCGCCCGTTTGTCCAGATTTGCGGAGGCCGCCGAAACCGGACAGCTTCGTTCGGTTGTGACCGACGAGCGACTTTTTTCCAAGCTTCAAACAGCGTTGACAAGGGCCAGAAAAGCCGGAGACAAATGGGCGAGTTTTCGGGCTCGAGCCGGGAATCAGCTTTCGGAATTGTATAAGACCGCGTTGCACCACTTCAAATACACGCGGTCGAAGTACCGGAGCGAAATACTAAATCTTGAACAGCTCTGGGTGGCGGGCGGAAGCTCTCACGCAAAGCTCCATGCCGCTGAGGGCTTGCCAGGGCTAAAAGAGATTCCCGGCAAAGGCATGTTGCCCAAGGCGTATTTTGGCATGGACACCCAGGTGGAAATTGCCTCGGACGAACTCCAGAACATGCTGCGCTTCTGGACCGCAAAGGAGAAAGCGAACGTACCTACTGAGGCACTGGACGAGATCATGACTCGGTTCGATGCCGATTTTCCGGGGTCCGCACGGGATGTTTCTCTTCCGTCCCCCGCCGAGGCTCGCGCCATTGCCCAGCCGGGCGTTCCACTTTCGGTTCAATTGCAGGAAGAACTTTCGTGGGCTCAGTTCGAGGAATACCTGAATTTGCAGGAATTCGGGCGGTGGAATCCGGAGGAATGGGTGGGATCGTTCTCCCGGGATTATGCGAAGCCGAGAGCGAATCTGTAACGGCTATTCGATACCTCAAAAATCGGCTTCGCTTTCTCCTCAGCCTCCATTTCGTACGTCTGGTGGGCTAGCGCAGACGTCACGAGTGCGATCAGTGGGACCACCGATCGGAACACACGCACATCTTAGTCGTCCAGATGGAACACTTCCGGAATCACCTGCATCTGCTCATCCGCCTTCCGTCCAGGAATCCCTTCAAAAAAATCCGCCATCCACTCCTGCCACCGCCGATTGACATCCGTGGCAGCCATCAGCCTCAGCGCGCGCTCAAAATCCGGCGTTTCGACGTAACCAATCAGCAACCCGTCCTCCCGCAAAAACAGCGAATAATTGTGCCACCCAGCCTTCCGCAAGGACTCCTGCATCTCCGGCCAAACAGCTTGATGCCGCTCTCGATATTCCTCCAACTGGTCCCGCTTCACTTGCAAACAAAAACAGATTCGCTTCATATGTCGTTCAGCCTACGGATTTCCATCCATCCCGCCGATAGTACTCCGAGATGAATAGTCCTGCCCTGTTTTTTCTGGCCATTCCGCTATTTGCGGCGGCTCCCAAAATTCCCGATCTTGCCAAACCGGCGCCGACGCTAGCGGCCAAAGCACATTCGCTGCAGCAAAATCTCATCGAAAAACACCTCGTCGACGGGCTATACGTCTCCATCGTCCCGGTCACGCCGCCCGGAACAAAGCTTCAGCATACCGTTGACGAACCGGGCAACGTGATCCACGCCGGAGTCTGGACGGGACGCTATCTGGCCGGCGTCGCCTACCAATACACCGTTACGAAAGATCCAGCGATCCGGAAACACGGCGGCGACATTCTAATAGGTCTCCGCCGCCTCCAGGAAGTCACAGGAAAGCCCGGATTGCTCGCCCGCGGTTATGTGAAAGGCCACGGTCCGGTAGAAGGTTACGAGCGTGACGGGAACGACTCCCCGAAGTGGCATCAGGGCCAAGGGAAAAACGGCGGATACCGTTGGTACGGCGACGTGAGCGTCGACAATTTCAACGCAATCCTCTACGGTTATTCCGTGTATTACGACATCGCCGCCGACCCGGCGCAAAAGAAGATGATCGCCGAAGATGTCGATCAGTTGATGACCAGTCTGCTCGACAATCACTGCCGCATCATCGACGTCGACGGAGAAGTCACCCGCTGGGGGCACGTCGGCGTCGACCCGGACCCTCAATTCGACGCCTATTATCAAAAGTATTACAAGTCCCCGGAACCCTGGAACCCGCCGCTTCGCGCATCGCTGATGCTCCTTCCAGACCTGCTGATCGCAAATCACATCACCGGTAAACCGCGCTATCTGGAGTTCTACAAAAAGGTGGTCGCGCGCTTCGCCGGCAATCCAGACCCCGTGCGCCGGCCGCGTGAGTTCTCGCTCGAAGGCGTCGCCTTCGTGGATCACAGCGACGAGGCGCAGGAATATGAAGCAATCGATTCGCTGCTTCGGTACGAAAAGGATTTCACATTGTCCACCAAGTACCGGAGCTGGATGCGCGACCTTTGGGAGATGACCTGGATGGAGGGAAATCCTCTGTTCAGCTTTATGACCATCGACGCGAGCAAGCGGGCGTTCATCATTCTGGCCCATCGCGACGAAAGCCTGGCTCTCGCGCTGGACACGCTCCGCAGGTATCCGATCGACCGCGTATTCCATCCGGTGATGAACTCGCTGCACAGCGATATTCCTCTGAATCCGTTGCCGGATCTCCAGGGGCGCAAGCAGAGCGCCCGGCCGCTTCCCATCAATCAACGTCCTCTCGATAACGAATACGCGTGGAAGTCCAGCCCATATCAACTCGACGGATGGCTGCGGCCCAAGGTAGCCGGATTTCAGGTGGCGGCCGACGATCCCGAAGTCGCGTGGTTCGCCGACAGCACCGGAAAGATCTACATGAGCCGCGACGGTTGGAAGACATGGACCGACGTGTCCGCCGGCCTGCTGGGCGCACGAGTCCAGAACATCGCGGCATCAGCCAAGCGCACCTTCGTTCTGTACGCGCAGACCGACAAGGGGCTCTTTCTCACGCGCGATGGCGGGCTGAGTTGGCGGTCGACAGAGAATGCACCAGGTCTGGCGTTTATCGACTTTTCGCAATGGAGATCGCAGACCCCGGATTCAATTTTGAAATACCGCATTCGCGAGAACCAATTCGAAAAGAGCGCCGACGACGGTGCGGATGCTATTCCGGCGATGAGAGGCTGGCGCATCCCGCGCGCCGAATCGTTCTTCATGACACCGCGAGGGGTGTTGGTAAGCGGGCCCGGCGGAGCATACGTCAGCCGCGACGGCGAGAGCTGGACGGAAGTGAAGCTCTGGCCGGAACAGGAAACCGGAGCCGCGGATTATCTTCACGCCTATTGGATGGGACGATATTTCGGGCTGGTACAACCGTAGACGCTTTCGCGCCTCCATCGACTAAGCACTACCCGGTTTCCTGTGCGTTTATCCGCGGGTCAATAGCTTTTGCCTTTTCGGGTGAATGACGGGACAAGGCGCGTCTGCGAACCCGGTCTCCGCAGGATTACAATCGACGCATGACCTCCGTTTCCCGCAGAGCCTTCCTCGGCGCTTCGGCCGTGGCTCTAAGCACCGCCCGCAGCTACTCACAAATCAAAGGAGCCAACGATCGGCTCAACATCGGCGCAATCGGCGCGGGCATCCAAGGCTCGTCGCACCTCCGCGCACTGGTGAAAAACAAAGAAGTCGACAACATGCAGGTAATGGCGGTCTGCGACATTTACAAACGCCGCCTGGATCGCGCTGTCGAACTAACCGGCGGCAAGCCATACAAGAATTATCACGACCTGCTGGCGAACAAAGACATCGACTACGTGCTCATCGCCACGCCGGAGCACTGGCATTACCAGATGACGCTCGATGCACTGGCGGCCGGCAAGCACCTTTATTGCGAAAAGCCGATGACCCACACCGTGGAGCAGGCGCGGCGTGTGGTGGCCAAAGTGAAATCCAGCAACCTGAAGATGCAGGTAGGCGTCCAAGGTATGTCGGACGATTCCTACATCACCGCACACAAATATATTCAGGAAGGCACGCTAGGCAAGATCGTGCTGGCGCAGATCGACTACTCGCGCAATCACAAAGATGATTTCTGGGCGTATGACATTGATGCGGACGCCCGCCCCGGGGAGGATCTCGATTGGAACGCGTTCCTTGGGTCCGCGCCGAAGCGGCCTTGGGATCCCGACCGGTTCTTCCGTTGGCGGCGCTATTGGGATTACTCAGGCGGCATCGCTACGGACCTTTTCGTGCATCGCGTCACGCGCATTATCAAGTCGATCGGTCTGACGTTCCCGGAGTACGGCACGGCGACCGGCGGCAAGTTTCAATTCAAGGAGAGTCTGGCAGAAATTCCCGACACGCAAAATATTCTGCTCGACTATCCGGAAGGTCTAACAGTGCAACTCATCAGTTCGCTGGCGAACGACAGGCCGGTGGACCATCTGATCCGCGGACATCGTGCCACGCTCGAATTCAACAAGACGGGCTTCAACATCGTTCCGCAGAAGCTCTTCACCGACGAAGTAAAAGCCGTCAGTTATGAAAAGCACGGCGCAGAAGATCTGGGGCTGCACCATCGCAACCTGATGAACGCCATTCGCAAGGGAGAAGAGTTGAATTGCGATTGCAACCTCGGCTACTACGGCGTGGTCGCGGTGGGCATGGGGAACGGGTCGTATCGCAAGCGGAAGTACATGAAGTGGGACAAAACGAAAGAGCGGATCATTCCTGCATGACCGCGCGAGCCGGAATTCTGTTCGCATTGTGCTTGGTCAGCGCGTTTGGGCAGCAGTACGACTTGTTGATTCAAGGCGGCCACGTCATCGATCCGAAGAACGAGATCGATGACGTTCGGGACGTGGCCATTAAAGGCGGAAAAATCGCCGCCGTGGCCGCGTCTATCGACCCATCGTCCGCGAAGAAAACGATCGATGCTAAAGGTCTGTATGTCACGCCCGGATTGGTGGACATGCACGTCCATGTTTTCTACACCACCAACGTTCCAGCGGCGTGGGCCGGGGACTACAGTGTCGCTCCGGACGGATTCAGTTTCCGGTCCGGGACAACGACGATGGTGGATGCCGGATCATCCGGATACCGCAATTTCGAGCAGTTCAATGGAACCGTCATCACTCGAGCGAAGACGAGAATCCTGGCAATGATCAACATTTCCGGCTACGGAATGTTGACCAACACCATGGAGCAGAACACAGCCGACATGCTGCCCGAGCGAGTTGCCGCACTCGCCCGGAAGTATAAGGATGTGGTCGTGGGAATCAAAACCGCGCATTACGAAGGACCCGATTGGACGCCTGTCGACCGCGCCATCGAGGCCGGCAATTTGTCGGGCCTTCCGGTGATGGTGGATTTCGGAACCTTTCGCGTGGAGCGGCCCTACTGGCGCCTGGTCAGCGAAAAACTTCGCCCCGGCGACGTGTCTACCCATATGTTCCGGCCGAACGTGCCGTGGCTCGACGACAACGGAAAGGTGTTGGATTATTTGCGGCGCGCGCGTGCCCGCGGAGTGAAATTCGACGTTGGTCACGGCAACGGAAGCTTCACTATGCGCAACGCGGTGCCGGCCATTGCGCAAGGTTTTTATCCCGATACGATATCGTCGGATCTTCACGGGCTCAGCATGAACAGGGGCCTGATGGACCTGCCGACTTTGATATCAAAGCTGCTCATAATGGGTCTTCCGTTGAAAGAAGCGATCAAAGAAGCGACATGGAATCCGGCCCGGCAAATCCGTCATGAAGAGCTCGGCCATCTCACGCCCGGAGCGGTTGCCGACGTAGCCGTCTGGAACCTGATGGAAGGCCGGTTCGGTTATCGCGACTCCTTCGACGGTTCTCTTTTCGGAAACAAACGTCTAATTTGTGAACTGACGCTGAAGGACGGGGAAGTGCAGTGGGATGGGAATGCGTTGTCGGGAACGGATTATCGTAAATTGCCCAAGAATTACGGCATCCGGCCCGGCGCGGACGCGATGGTGATGCCGCCGAAATAGATTTCTGCGTTAGATTGAGAAATGGAGTTTCCATGAGATTGATTTCTTTGATTGTTACTTGCGCGCTGGTCGTGTCTGCCGAAAGTTCGTTCGAGCAGGTGCAATCTCACGTTTCCGAGTTCACCCTGAAAAACGGGTTGAAATTCATTATCCTGGAGCGTCATCAGGCGCCGGTTGCGTCCTTTTATACCCTGGTCAACGCCGGCTCGGCGCAGGAAAAAATGGGCACGGGCGGCATCGCGCACATGTTTGAGCACATGGCGTTCAAAGGAACGTCGACGATCGGCACGAAGAACTACGCCGAAGAGAAAAACTCGCTCGACCGCGTGGATCAAGCCTTCAAAGCCATCCAGCTCGAGCGCGACAAGGGCCGCAAAGCGGACCCAGCCAAGCTCAAGCAGCTCAATGAAGAGTTCAAAGCCGCACAGGAGACCGCCGGAAAGTTCGTCGAACCGAACGAATTCGGCTCGCTCATCGATCGCGCAGGCGGGCGCAACTTGAATGCCTCCACGCGCTGGGACTTCACCGACTACTTCTTCAGCCTCCCATCGAATTCCTCCGAGCTGTGGTTTTATCTTGAATCGGAGCGGTGGCGCGATCCGGTATTCCGTGAGTTCTACAAAGAACGCGACGTTGTCATGGAAGAACGCCGCATGCGTACCGAAAGTAACCCCGTGGGCAAGCTGGTGGAAGAATTCCTGGCCATTGCCTACAAGGTGCATCCCTACGGATTGCCGCCGGTGGGCTACATGAGCGATCTGCAGAACATCACTCGCCCGGACGCTGTCGATTTTTTCAAGAAGTATTATCAACCGAGCAACATGGTGATGGCCATCGTAGGCGACGTAGATGCGAAAGAAATGAAGCGCCTGGCGGAAACGTATTTCGCGCGAATCCCCTCGGCTCCGAAACCCGAACCGCTCCGCACCGTTGAACCCGAACAGAAGTTTGAACGCCGGGTAACGGTCAAGCTGCAGGCACAGCGCGTGTTACTCATCGGCTATCACAAGCCCGACAAGAACGATCCGGACGCGGCCGTTTACGACACCCTGGGCAGCGTGCTGAGCGAAGGACGGTCGTCGCGGCTGCAAAGGGAAATCGTCCAGAACCAGAAACTGGCCGTGGCAGCGTTTGGATTCCCTGGATTTCCGGGCGAAAAGTATCCGAATCTGTTTATTTTCGGAGGCTTCACCGCGCCCGGCAAGACGAACGAAGAACTCGAGAAGTCGATGATGGCGCAAATCGAGCGTACGAAAACCGAACTGGTGACCAAGGAAGAGCTGGAGGGCGTGAAGAACCGCTTCCGCTCCGGCATGATGGGCCTGTTCAAGGACAACACGTCGATGGCGTCTGAGATGGCCCAGTGGGAGACCCTTACGGGCGATTGGAGAAACATGTTCCGCTATCTCGACCAACTCGAAAAAGTGACGCCCGAAGATATTCAGCGCGTCGCCAAGTTAACATTCACCGACGGCAATCGTAGTGTTGGCATAATTGAGCCGTTGGAGACAGCGGCCGCGAAGAAGTAGTCCTGGAGGAATCATGCGTATAACGAAACTTGTCTTCTGCGGCGCTCTCGCGGTCTCGGTTGCCATCAGTCAAACCAAGCCGGTAGCTAGTTATAAGGACATCAAGTATCCGCCGCTCCACAACGTCAAGGTTCCCGAGCCGCTTCGTTATGAACTGGCCAACGGGATGGTCGTCTTTATCCTTGAGGATCACGAACTGCCGACGTTCGGCGCTTCCGCAATGATCCACACGGGCGGCCGCCTGGTTCCCGCCGACAAAGTCGGTCTTGGCGGAATCACAGGCTCTGTGATGCGAACCGGCGGCACCACCACGCGTAGCGGTGATGATCTGGACAAGTTGCTCGATCGGCTTGGCGCATCCGTTGAGACGGGCATTCAGGCCGATGCCGGCACCGCGTTTATCTCTTCGTTGAAGGAGGATGCGGATACTGCGCTCTCGATCCTGTCGGACATTATGCGCAACCCTGCCTTTCCCGATGACAAGATCGCGTTAGCCAAAACCCAGGTCCTCGATTCCATTGGACGCAGGAACGAGGACAGCCATGGCATCGTGCAACGCGAGTTTTCCCACGTGATCTACGGCAAGGGAAGCCCCTACGGCCGGCAACCGGAATACGATACGGTGAACGCCATTACCCGGCAGGACCTGGTGCAGTTTCATCACCAGTATTTCCAGCCTGAGAATGTGATTCTCGGTGTGTGGGGCGACTTTAAGACGGCCGATATGAAGGTGCTGATTGAGAAGGAATTCGGATCGTGGCCGCGCGGTGGAATGCCCAAGCCGGAAGTACCGCCGGTGGACCCGGCAGCCAGAAATCGCAGCGGCGTCTATGTCATCGACAAAGATGACGTGAATCAATCGGAAGTATTGGTGGGCGCGCTCGGCGGCAAACGCAGCGATCCCGATTATTACGCGAATGTCGTGACGTCGCAGATTCTCGGGGGCGGGTTCGGGTCACGGTTGCTGAATCGCATCCGTACCGATGAAGGGCTGGCGTATTCCACTTTTGCTTCGTGGGGCGCGCAGTACGATCACCCGGGCACTTACCTCGCGGGCGCTGGAACGAAATCGGGAACCACCATCAAAGCAATTCGTCTGATCAAAGAAGAGTTAAAGAAGATGGGCGAAGCGGAGCCCAAGGATCTGGAGTTCCAGAAAGCCAAGGATTTCATTCTGAAAGGACAGTCGTTCGACTTCGACTCCACGGCAAAGATCGTCGAGCGGTTGATGACCTATGAGTACAGCGGCTATCCGCTCGACACCCTGAAGAAATTCAACGAGAACATTGCCAAGGTGACCAAAGCCGATGTCCTGCGGGTTGCCAAACAATACTGGCAGCCGGAAAAAATGGCGATTGTGATCCTCGGCAAAACGGCGGACTTCGACGAGCCGCCATCATCGCTCGGCCCAGTGACTAACATAGACATCACGATTCCAAAACCGAAGAGCGCGCAGGTTGGCGCGGCTACTGACGAGAGCTTGGCGAGAGGCAGAACGCTATTGGCGAAAGCTCGCCAGGCGATGGGCGGCGACAAGCTTGCGTCGGTGAAGAACGTGGTGCAGAAATACGACCTGATCGCCGTCACGCCGCAGGGTGAGATGGCGTTGAAGGCGGAATCCACCCACCAGAACGGCAAGAGCCTGGAGAAAATTACCACTCCGATGGGCGAGATGCTGCAAGGCTACGACGGCCAAAAAGCCTGGATGAAGACTCCCGGCGGCGTGCAGGATGCGCCTCCGGCGGCCGCAAAAATGGCAAAGGACGAACTGGACCGCGACTTGGTGAGTCTGTTAGCGAACAGTCCGAAGCTGAAGGCCCAGGCACTCGGCTCGTCCAAGTTGGAAGGCAAGGACGTCGAGGGAGTGCTGGTCACAGATCCGGACACGAAGATGGAAGTGAAGTTGTTTGTAGATCCGGCCACGGGCCTCGTATCGGGCCGTTCGTACGTAGGCGCGATGATGGGCGCACCGGGAGAGCTACAGGAAACCTATCTCGAATACAAAGACGTAAACGGAATCAAATTCCCGAGCCACGCCGTAGTCAGCCAGAACGGTTCCAAACGCGCCGAGATCAAAGTGAACGACGTGGCGATTAACACTGAGATTGCGGATTCGGTATTTGCCAAGCCGTAACTAGACGGACCTGCGGCCACGAAACAGGTGCACTAGTAATCCGGCGATAAAGAAGAAAAGAAAAAGTTTGAACAGCAGCTTTGCGATCACCACAGCCGCAGTGCCCAGAATCGCGGCGACGACGCCGACGAAGCCGAGAAAACCCATGATCACAGCCAGAATGAGGAAGAGAATCGCCCAGCGCAGCACTGTGCTGATGGTATCAGTTATCGCAAGCGAGTTCGGGGCCGGCCTCGAGGTGGCCGTTGAGAAGCTTGGAATTTGACGTCGCCGCATTTGAAGATCTGGAGTGGTGGGTGGGACGAGATCGGACTTTGGCGTTGCGCATTATTCGTCTGATCCGAGCGGTTCAGCGGGACCCCTTCTCGGGAATCGGCAAGCCTGAACCGTTAAAGCATGAACTCAGTGGCTTACTAACGGTCTGCGTTCCCTGTGCGAGCCCACCGTAACTGAAAATTCGATCCAAAGTCCCCGGTTGACCAGTGACTTTCTCCATCGATCTCTGACCCATCATAGTTCCGCGCCTCAACCTGGAATTCAAACCCTCCTCAGCCTGTGTCAAAATATTCTATAAAGCCGTAACATTCCATGAATCCTTCAGATCAACTTGAAATTGACGATCAAACCACGTCCGCCGCGGACGATTCCTTCGGTGACATTCTTTCGCAGTTTGAAAGCCAGCACCATTCCGAAGGCCATCTGGGCGCGCCAGTGCAGGGAACGGTCGTCTCCGTAACTCCAGAAGCCATCTTCGTCGATATCGGCCGTAAAACTGAGGGCATCCTCCGTCCCGAAACCCTTCGTGGCGCTCCGCTAAAGGCAGGTGACGCCGTCAGCGTCAATATCGGCGCTCGTAACGAGGAAGGCTACTACGAGCTGTCCACAACGCACGTCACGCAGCCGAAGGACTGGAGCGCGATACAAGCGGCTTTCGATGAAAAGCGTACCATCGCCGGAACCGTGAGCGAGGTTGTGAAGGGTGGCCTGCGCGTCGACATCGGCATGCGCGCGTTTATGCCGGCTTCCAGAAGCGGTGCGCGCGACATCCCCGAAATGGAGCGCCTGGTTGGACAGTTGATTGAATGCCGGATCACCAAACTCGACACGGAAAAGGATGACATTGTCGTCGATCGCCGTGTGGTTCTCGAAGACCGCGAGAAGCAGTCGCGCGAAGCGGCGTTCACCGGTCTTCAAGAAGGCGCGGTGATTCGGGGCACTGTGCGCAATGTGATGGACTTCGGCGCGTTCGTCGATCTCGGCGGCGTCGATGGTCTGCTTCACGTTGCGGACATGTCGTGGACCCGCATCAGCAAGCCCTCCGACGTGGTGAAGATTGGCGATCAAGTCGAAGTAAAGGTATTGAAGGTGAACCGCGAGACGCACCGGGTCTCGCTGGGCATGAAACAGCTTCAGCCCGATCCCTGGACCGTCGCCGCGCAGAAGTTCAAGGTAGGCGAGCGCGCCCGCGGCGTTGTGGCTCGATTGCAGGATTTTGGCGCCTTCGTGACTCTCGAACCCGGCGTCGACGGCCTGATCCATGTCTCGGAAATGTCGTGGTCGAAGAAGATTCGGAAGCCTGCCGACATGTTGAAGACCGGCGAGTCAGTGGAAGTCGTCATCCTCGGCATCAACGCGGGGGAGAAACGTATTTCTCTCGGACTCAAACAGGCTCTCGGAGATCCATGGGAGCAGGTGCCGCAGAAATATCCCGTGGGATCCGTTGTCGAAGCGACGGTCGTCAGTATCCAGAATTTCGGAGCGTTCGCAGACCTCGGCGAGGGCATCGAAGGGATGATCCACGTCGGCGACATCACGCGTGAAAAACGCATCGAGCACCCGCGCGAAATGCTCAAGACCGGCGACAAGGTGAAGACTCAGGTACTGGAGATCGACCGCGAAAAGCGCCGCATCCGGCTAGGCATGAAGCAACTGGAGCCGACCAGCGCCGACCAGTGGATCGCCGAGCATCAAGTGGGCGACACCGTAACGGGACGCGTGGTGGAAGTGAAGGGCGACCGCGCCAAGGTGGAACTAGGCGAAGGCGTTCACGGCACGTGCAAGCTGGCGGTGGAAGCGCCGGTGGAAGCCAAATCGAAGGCGGCTGCCGCAGGTGACCTCACGTCGAAAGTTGCGCAGCTCTCGGCCCGCTGGAAGCAAGGTACCGGCGAGGGCGCGACCGCGAGTCAAAAACCGTCGCTCAAGAGCGGCCAGATCCACAATTTCCGTATCGCGGCAGCCGACGCCGCCCAGAAAAAGATTCAGCTGGAGCTCGTGAGCTAGCCTCCGGAAAGCGCCTTCACCAACTCGTACAAGAATGTTTGACCTTCGAAGAACGAGGTTACACCCATCCGCTCGTCGCGCCCGTGAAAGCGGATATCATCCCGGTCCATGAAGAAGCCCTGGACACCGTAAGTCGGAATTCCAATCGCGCGAAGGTATAGGCCATCCGTCGCTCCCATAACCATAATCGGCACCGTGGGCACGCCAGGCCACAAAGTGTCGGTGAGGCGGCTGACCGCTTTCAGAACATCCTGCCGCATCGGTGATGCCGGGCCTTTGCTGACGTCTCCAGATATGGTGAGGCTCACCTGGTCGTCTCCAATTATCCGTTTCAAAGTGTTCTGCACGTACTCGGCGGTTTCGTCGGGAAGAACCCGGCAGTTGACGTTTGCGGCCGCCAATTGCGGCAGCGCATTCTTGGCGTGCCCACCCTCAATCTGCGTTGCCACGCAGGTCGTGCGCAACGTGGCGTTCCATGCCGCCGATGCCTGCGCAACCTTCTGCATCGCCTCCGTAGAGCCGCCGGCCGCCCGCACCAGATCGTTTTTCAGAGGCCCGGTATCAATGTTCGACATTGCCTCGAAATACGCCCGCGTGACCTCGTTGATCTTCATCGGAAAACCGAATTTGGACAGCCGTTCGAGAGCCGATGCAAGGTGATAGATCGCATTATCCGCAATAGGGATCGAGCTATGCCCGCCCTTGTTCCGGACTTCCAATCGAAAATTGATGACGTACTTCTCGCTAATCTGGATGTCATTCGAAATCTTTTTGCCGCCGGCGATTTCGCCCCACCCGCCTTCATTCAGGCAGAACTCCGCGTCAATCAGGTCGCGTTTGTTTTTGATCAGCCACTGGACACCGTTGTAAGGGCCGCCCCCCTCTTCATCAGCTGTGAGCGCCACAATGATGTCCCGGTCCGGTTTGAAATCTTCGCGCCGATAGCGGAGAAGTGTGGCGATCCACACGGCGGCCTGAGCCTTGTCGTCAGCGGTACCGCGGCCGTAAAAGTAGCCATCCCGCTCGATGAACTGAAATGGGTCCATGCTCCAGTCTTCACGCTTGGCTTCCACGACGTCGGTATGCGCCAGCAGCAGAATCGGTTTGCGCCGGCCGCTGCCGTGATACCGGACCACCAGATTCGCCTTGGTGGGAATCGCTCCGCCCACAAAGATATCGGCTTCCGGAAAACCAGCGGCTTTGAGCCGCGCGGCCATAGCTTCGGCTGCCGGAGTGGTCGCTCCAGTCGTATATCCTGACCGGATCTCAATCAGTTCCTTGTAGATATCGCGAGCTAATTGCCGTTCGGAATCCGGCGGCATCGTCTGGCCGATCGCGGATACTGCAAACAACGAGGTCGAGATGAGGAATCTGAGCATGCCATATTGTTCCACACGCCCCGATGCATTGGCTTTATGGCTGCTGAGCCGGACTCACCCGCGGTGGGAAAGTAGCTACTGAAGACGCGTGGTTCCCATCAGATCCAGATCGATAGACCGCGCAGCTTTGCGGCCCTCGGCGATGGCCCAAACAACCAGCGATTGTCCGCGCCGCAGATCGCCCGCCGCGTAGACATTCTTTTGCGAAGTCCGATAGTGTTCGTCGGTCTTCACATTTCCTCGCGCATCAAGCTCCACCCCAAGTTGCTCGACAAGACCCTGGCGAACCGGCCCCGTGAAGCCCATAGCCAGCAGAACCAAATCGACATCCATGGTGAATTCGGAGCCGGCAATCGGTGCAAACTTCGGCGCTGGGCCAACGCGAACAGCATGCAGTTTTTTCACATTGCCGTGTTCGTCGCCAGTGAATTTCTGCGTAGCGATACTCCAGTCGCGGAGACCGCCTTCTTCGTGCGAGCTTTCATGGCGCAGTTGCAACGGCCAAAGCGGCCACGGAGTAAGCGGCGAGCGTTCTTCGGGCGGCTTAGGCATGATTTCGAATTGCCGGATCGAGCTCGCTTTGTGACGATGCGAAGTTCCCAAACAGTCCGCGCCGGTATCGCCGCCTCCGATGATGACCACATTCTTTCCGGTCGCCAGGATCTGATTCTCTACCGTGTCCCCGGCGATTTTCTTGTTCTGTTGCGGCAGAAAGTCCATCGCGAAATGGATTCCCTTCAATTCGCGGCCTGGCACATTGAGGTCGCGCGGGTGTTCGGCGCCGCCGGTGAGGACGATAATTTCGAACTCCCGGCGCAATTCCTCCAGCGGATAGGTCGCGCCAACGTACGCGTTGGTCACAAACGTTACGCCTTCGGCCGTCATCTGTTCCAGCCGCCGGTCGATGGTCCACTTCTCCATCTTGAAATCCGGAATGCCGTAGCGAAGCAGCCCGCCGATGCGGTCCGCCTTCTCGAAAAGCGTCACCCAATGGCCGGCGCGATTCAATTGCTGCGCAGCGGCAAGTCCCGCCGGTCCTGAGCCGATGACAGCTATCCTTTTCCCCGTCCGGTACGGCGGTGGCTCGGGCTTGATCCACCCGGCTTCAAAAGCATATTCAATGATCGTCTTCTCGATCACCTTGATGGCGACCGGCGGTTCGTTGATCCCGAGCACACAGGCGGCTTCGCACGGTGCGGGACAGATACGGCCGGTAAACTCAGGAAAATTGTTGGTGGCATGAAGCTGGCGAATTGCATCGTGCCAGCGGTTCTTATAGACGAAATCGTTCCAATCGGGAATGATATTGTTGAGCGGACAACCGGTATGGCAGAACGGAACGCCGCAATCCATGCAGCGTGCGCCTTGTTGGCGAACGGCCTCTTCAGGAAACGGTTGATAGACCTCGAAGTAGTCGTTGATGCGCTCCGCCGGCGGCCGGCGCTGCGGAAGCTCGCGCGTGTATTCAAGAAATCCGGTTGTCTTACCCACTGACCGCAGCCTCCTGCCGCGCCGCCGGTGTCACCGGAATCGGCTGGTAGACAGACGTGCTTCTCGCGACGCCCAAGACTCGTTTGTATTCGTGCGGATAGACCTTCACGAAGCTAGACACCATTTCTCCCCAATTCTCCAGAATCCATTTGGCACGCGGGCTGCCGGTATATTCGACGTGCCGCTGAATGAGCGTTCGCACGCCTTGAATATCGGCGGCGTCAACCAGCGGTTCCAGATCCACGCCGGCTTGGTTGCACAACACAGAGGAAAACTCGCCCGTCTCGTCGAGAACGAAAGCGATGCCACCGGACATTCCGGCGCCGAAATTCTTGCCGGTCTTCCCGAGCACTACTACTAAACCCTTGGTCATATACTCGCAGCCGTGATCGCCGACGCCCTCGACCACCGCGGTCGCGCCAGAGTTCCGCACGGCGAACCGTTCCCCGGCCACCCCGTTGAAGAATGCCTCACCGGTAGTCGCGCCATAAAGCACCACATTGCCGATCAGGATATTCTCTTCCGGCAGGAACGACGATTGCTTCGGCGGGAAGACAATGATGCGCCCGCCGGAGAGGCCCTTGCCTACGTAATCGTTCGCGTCGCCTTCGAGCGTAAGCGTGACGCCCTTGGAAAGAAACGCGCCGAAACTCTGGCCGGCTGACCCGCTGAAGTAACACCTGACAGTATCGTCCGGTAGACCGGCTGAGCCGTAACGCCGCGCGATCTCGCCGCTGAGCATTGCGCCCACCGTGCGGTGTACGTTGCGGATGGGCATTCTGATATCGACCGGAACCTGTGATTCCAACGCCTCCTTGGCGTGATCGATCAACATAAAATCGAGCGCTTCATCGAGTCCATGATCCTGTGCGATCGTGCACCGGCGGCCGACCCGCGACGGAACTTTTGGATTGTAGAGAATACTACTGAAATCCAGTCCGCGCGCTTTCCAATGTTCGATGGCAGGCCGCATTTCGATCATATCGACGCGGCCGATCATCTCTTCCATCTTGCGGAATCCCATCTGCGCCATCAGCTCACGGACTTCCTCGGCAATGAAGAAGAAGAAGTTGATGACGTTCTCCGGGGTTCCGGCGAATTTCTTGCGCAGCCGCGGGTCCTGCGTGGCGATCCCCACCGGGCACGTGTTCAGATGGCACTTGCGCATCATGATGCACCCCATGGAAATCAGAGGCGCTGTGGAGAAGCCGAACTCCTCGGCTCCGAGCAGCGCGGCTATGGCGACGTCGCGCCCGGTTTGCAATTTGCCGTCTGTCTGCACCACGATGCGGCTGCGCAGATCGTTGAGCACGAGCACCTGTTGAGTTTCGGCAAGGCCGAGTTCCCATGGGATGCCCGCGTGCTTGAGCGAAGTGAGCGGCGCGGCGCCGGTACCGCCATCATGACCGCTGATGAGCACCACGTCGGCATGCGCCTTAGCGACGCCCGCGGCCACGGTTCCCACGCCCACTTCGGCGACGAGTTTCACCGAGACACGCGCTTTCGGATTCGCGTTCTTGAGATCGTAGATCAACTGCGCCAGATCTTCGATCGAATAGATATCGTGGTGCGGAGGCGGCGAGATCAGCCCAACACCCGGAATCGACTGCCGAGTGCGCGCGATATTCTCGTCCACCTTGTGGCCGGGAAGCTGTCCGCCTTCGCCTGGCTTTGCGCCCTGCGCGATCTTGATTTGCAACTCGTCGGCATTCACGAGATAGTTGACCGTCACACCAAAACGTCCCGAGGCCACCTGCTTTATGGAGCTGCGGCGGGAATCGCCGTTTTCGAGCCGGATGAAGCGCTCTTCGTCTTCCCCGCCCTCGCCGGTGTTAGAGCGGCCGCCCATCCGGTTCATGGCGATGGCCAGCGTTTCATGCGCTTCCCGCGAGATGGACCCGTACGACATGGCTCCGGAAGCGAAGTGTTTCACAATTTCGCTGGCTGGTTCCACTTCATCGATCGGAACGGGCTTGGCGGAAGTCTTCAATTTCATCAGCCCGCGCAACGTGCAAAGCTGCTTGCTCTGATCGTTGACCAGGTCGGTGTACTCCTTGAACGTCTTAAAGCTATCCTGGCGAACCGCATGCTGGAGCTTGCTGACCGTCAGCGGATTAAACAGGTGATATTCACCACGAATCCGGTAATGATAATTGCCCCCGAGCTCGAGTTCGGTATCAGCCTCGGTGACGGGATGAAACGCGTGATCGTGCTTCATCTTCGCTTCTCGCGCCAGCACGTCAAGACCAATACCTTCAATGCGCGATGGTGTGCCGGTGAAATACTTCTGAACCAGGTCTTTGTTCAGGCCGATCGCTTCAAAAATCTGCGCGCCGCGATAGCTTTGCAGCGTAGAAATTCCCATCTTCGAAAATACTTTCAGCAGACCCTTGTTGACGGCCTTCTTATAATTCTTGAGCGCCGTTTCAAACGTTACGCCTTCCGGCAGCATTCCACGCTGAGCGAGATTTTCCAGCGTCTCGATGGCCAGGTACGGATTGATCGCGCTCGCGCCGTAGCCGATCAGAAGACAGTAGTGCATCACTTCACGAGGCTCGCCCGATTCGATAATCAGCGCGACCTGCGTGCGCGTTCCTTCGCGGATGAGATGATTGTGCACCGCGGTAAACGCCAGCAAGCTGGGGATTGGTGCGGATTCTTCATCGATGCCGCGGTCGGAGAGAATCAGCACGCTATAGCCGTTCTTGATAGAGAGCGACGCACGCCGGCACAGACCTGCGAGGGCGCGCTCCAATTCCGATCCGCCGCCGCCGACGCGATAGAGCATCGGCAATGTGCAGGCGAGAAAGTCGCCTTGCGAAACACGGCGCAGCTTTTCCAGATCGCGATTGGTCAGGATCGGCTGCTTCAGCTTCAACGTATGACACTGCTGCGATGTCTCATCGAGGATGTTGCGCTCGTTTCCGATATAGCTGGTAAGCGACATCACGAGCTCTTCGCGAATGGGGTCAATGGGCGGATTTGTGACCTGCGCAAACAACTGCTTGAAGTAGTTGAACAGCGGCTGCGGACGGTCGGAGAGACAGGCAAGCGGCGTATCGGTTCCCATGGATCCGATTGCCTCTTCGCCGGCCACCGCCATCGGCATCATCAGCATGCGGACGTCTTCGTCGGTGTAGCCGAAGGCACGTTGGCGCTGCAACACCGTTTCGTGCTCGGTCGCATAAACCCGCGGTGGCTCGGGCAGCTTCTCCAGATCCAGCTGATTTTCCTTGATCCACTTGGCGTAAGGCTGGCGGCCGGCCAAACGGTGCTTCAGCTCGCCATCGGGAATGATGCGTTTCTCATTCAGATCGACCAGAAGCATGCGGCCGGGCTGCAGGCGGCCCTTGTACTTCACGTCTTCCGGCTTCACCGGGAGCACGCCCGTCTCGGACGCCATAATCAGCAGATCGTCCTTGGTGATCAGGTAGCGAGCCGGGCGGAGTCCATTGCGGTCGAGCGTTGCGCCGATCACCTGGCCGTCAGTGAATCCGACAGCGGCCGGACCATCCCAAGGCTCCATGAGAGACGCGTGGTATTCGTAAAACGCGCGTTTTTCGTCCGACATGGTCGTGTCTTTATCCCAGGCTTCGGGAATGAGCATCGCCATGACGTGCTGCAAGTCGCGGCCGGCCATACGGAAAAGTTGGACCGCGTTATCGAGAGTGGCTGAATCGCTGCCGCCCGGCGAAATCACCGGAAACAGCTTACCGATGTCATCGAAATAAGGCGATTTGATGACGGCTTGGCGTGCGTGCATCCAATTGGCGTTGCCCCGGACCGTATTGATTTCGCCGTTGTGGCAAATCATGCGGTAAGGATGCGCCAGTTGCCAGGTAGGAAATGTATTGGTGGAGAAGCGCTGGTGCACCATGCAGAGCGCGCTCATCACGTCCGGATCGGAAAGTTCGCGGTAAAACTTCGTGATCTGCGGAGCCAGAAGCAGCCCTTTGTAAACGATGGTTCGCGAAGAAAGCGACGGAATGTAGAAGTCGCCCCGATCATCGATATCCGAGGCGGAGATTTCAGCCTCGCATCGCTTGATCACTACGTAGAGGCGCCGCTCAAACTCTTCCTGCTCCATGCCGGGCGCGCAACGCAGAAATACCTGCTCGATGTAAGGCTGAGACCCACGCGCAACTCTTCCAATGGCGGTTCCCTCAGTGGGTGTATCGCGCCAGCCTAAAGGCGCAAGTCCTTCTTCGGCAGCGATCTTTTCCAGAATGCCTTCACACTGCAAACGGGCTTGGCGCTCGAGAGGCAGAAACACCATGCCAACGCCATATTCGCCGACGGGCGGGAGGGTGAAACCGAGCTTTGCACACTCTTTGCGGAAGAATTTGTCGGGGATTTGGATGAGTATGCCTGCGCCGTCGCCAGTTTCCGGATCGCAACCGCAGGCGCCCCGGTGAGTAAGGTTAATGAGGATCTGGACGCCTTTCACGATAATGTCGTGCGAGGGTTCGCCCTTGATGTTCACAACAAAGCCCATACCACAGGCATCTCTTTCATTTTGAGGATGATAGAGGCCTTGTTCGACAGGGAAGCCATTCGGAATACAGTCGTGGTTCATTGCACCTCTCACGGCAGGTAATAGTTGGAGTATAGCATAGTACCATTGTTAGGAAAAGTAAAAATATTATACTGGACATGAAGTTATTCTTAAAGTACACTGATTGGAGTGAGCTTTGACACCCTGAAGTTGTTCCGCGACCTCGGACAGACGCGGAGCTTATCGAGAGCCGCGGAGTTGAGCGGCATCTCCCCTTCGGCGGCAAGCCAGCAGGTGCAGGAGACGGAAAGGAACCTCGGAATCGACCTGCTCGACCGCTCCACACGGCCACTTTCTCTGACCGCCGCGGGACGGCTCTACCAGGAACTTTGCCGGGATGTTCTTCGGCGAAATGAAGAGTTTCATGCCGCTTTGGGAGAACTGAGGTCCGAAGTGGAGGGGACGGTCCGGGTAGCCTCCATTTATTCGGTTGGCTTGGTCGAAATGACGCAATTGGAGGCGGAATTCCAGAAGCGGCAGCCAAACGTACGGCTGGCGGTGGACTATCTACGGCCCGAGAAAGTATATGCGGCGGTGTTGTCGGATCGCTCAGATATTGGGCTGGTGAGCTATCCCGAAACGACCCGTGAGATTCAGGCAACCCCTTGGCGGAACGAGGAGATGGTAGTGGCGATGTTGCCATCGCACGCGTTGGCCGGGCGGCCGTTTGTAGGGGCAAGCGATTTGAACGGACTGGAATTCATTGCGTTCGACGAGGAGTTGCCCATCCGCCGGGAAGTGGACAGGTATTTGAAATCACATGGCGCCGAAGTGAATATTGTGATGCAGTTTGACAATATTCAGACGATTAAAGAAGCCATTGCGATCGGCCCTGGTGTAAGCATCGTTCCGGCGCGGATTTTGAAGGCCGAACTGGAAATCGGGCGGTTAGCGGCAGTTCCGATTGAAGCTCCAGGATTGTTCCGGCCATTGGGAATCATTCAGCGGAAGAAGCGGAAATTGCACCGCGCAGCCCAGGCCTTTTTGGACTTGCTACAAGAGGTTCCGGTGAATGCGGAGCTTGGAGTATTAGTGGAGAAATGAGTAGGGCCGCAAATAAACGCAGATGAACGCGGATAAAACAAAAACTTGCATCGAGGTCGCTCAGGTTGGATCACGAAGATCAAGTGACGCAAACAGCCTACGATAGAACCCCCGATTCCCGTTTCCCTCCCCGTTGCCGATATGTCCGCCACGCCCGACTCGCAAGGAAATGACCCTCCCGAATCAATGCTCGTACGCTGATCCCATTGCCCGCGCGGAAAGCATAGCACTCGCGTTGCGCTTCGAAATGAATGCAGAGTTCCGGATAGACGACATCGCTGACCACCAGTGAACCTTCGCCCGCCGCATCCTGAAGCGCGCTAACAGATGCTTCGTGGAGTGTTGATATCGACCGCTGCAATCATCGGCCGCGCACGTCGTCAACAAATTTATCTACAGACGAATAGCCCAGTTTGGCGAACGCATCGCCGCTCAAAACATAGAGGTGCGAGGCTGTTGACGTACCCGATCCTTTATTTCGCAAGATGAAGTCGCTCGCGGCCCCGTCAGAGACATGGCATGGCGGAACTGTCAGTGAAGGCAATTGAAAGCAAGATCGCAAGACTCGCGGGACTTCTCCGCGATACCCCATCAAGCCGCCCCTCATACGATCCAAAAATCCCGGTGCACTTCGTTCGATGACACGCCGGCGTTGAAGACTTACTCGATTGATGCCATGTCTGTATCCCGTTAGCCACGGATTAAACCTGGATTCAAATTCGCGTTCATCTTGCGTTTATTCGCGGCCCGGAAGGCTTTTTCAAAAGCGCCACGTCATCTTCGCGAAAACACTCCGCTCCGCCAGGGTACGGCGCACCTCGTAAGCATTGTGAAACTCGGCATGCGTAGGCCTAAGAAGGTTCTGGCCCACAATGCTAAGTTCGACAGATTCTCCAATCCGCCATCCAAGCCGCGTGTCCAGCCGCGTGTAAGCGGGAACAGGTCCATCCCCCCCGTCGCGCAGCCGCCCAACGTAGTACAGAGCGCTATCCCAATCCAGGTTGTGCGTCAGATTCAAAAAAGAACGAATTTGAAATTGATGCTGCGGCGTGTTAGCAGCCAGCTCCACTTGATGCGTATCCGTGCTCGTGGGATCCAAAGTCACACGCATATGAACTGCGGTGTAGCTTGGGCTGATCTTCCAGCGGTGTGTCACATTCCAACTAGCGAAAACCTCAGCTCCGTAGGTGTGGGCCGAAGCCTTATTGCCAAAGACCAGGGGAAGCACCAGATGTGGCGGCGACGGCTCGGTTGTGAAGAACGCGTCTGCGTTATCTGTAGTGATTAAGTTATGGTAATAGCTCGAAAAGGAAGCAATATCCACAGAAAGTCTCTTAGCCGCCTGGATGCGATACCCAGCTTCCCAGTCGCGGAGTTCCTCGGCCTTACGGTTCGGATCTCCGGTCAATTTCAGGACGCCGAAATTGCCGCCCGGCAGCGGAACTATTGCCAGGTCGATCAGAAGCCCCGCCTCCTCGCGGCTGGGTTGCCGGATCGCCCGCGCACCGGACATCCAGAGGGATTGCCGGGTTGTCGGCTGCCACACAAGCTGTGCGCTCGGTTCATATTCAAGTCCGGTGTACGCGTTGTGCTCAATTTTCGAGCCCAGCGTGAACCGCAGGGAATCGCTGATAGTCATCTCATCCTGAACGAACGCGCTGAAGAGATTGTTGGTTAACGAGAGCGGCACATATGTCTTCCCGTACCCTGGAATGTGATCGTCGCTCGTCACGCGGTACCCCGCTCCCCACACGACGTCGTGCCTGGAGCCAAGCGCTAAGTGATGATGGAAATCGAAATCGACAGTGTTCAGGGTTTCCGTTACACCCTCATCGTGCCGCTTATATCGGTCGTAATACACCTGCAGAGATAGATCGGACCCATTTGAGAAGGTTCGGTTCCAGCGTTCCAACAAATCGCCGGCGTCCACCCACACCTTTTCGCTAAACGTTCCTTGCGTAGGCAGCGCATTAGAGAATGTTACCGATATAGTCTGGTCTTCCACAGTCTGCAAGAGGTCACCCTCCACGGTCAGCGTATCTCGCGGCGAGAGGTTCCAATCGGAACGGAATCCCAAATGCCGCATGTGCCAGCCATCGGTCGCCTCTTTTCCGTCGGACGCGGTTAGATTGCCGGTATTGGAGTAGTTACCGAAAACCCGATAGGCCCCACTCTGGCCAATCTTAGCCCCGTATTGAGCCAAACCATGCACAGTCTCGTGAGAACCCGCGTCCGCGCTCACCAGCCCCCCTTGAGTAGCCTGAGCGCTTTTCGTAATGATATTAATGACGCCATTCACCGCATTTGCGCCCCAGACCGTTCCGCCTGGTCCCCGAATGATCTCAATGCGATCAATATCTTCCAGCGGTACATCCTGCTGATCCCAATAGACACCCGAGGTGGTCGGGGTATATACCGTTCGGCCGTCGATTAGAACCAGTACGCTGTTTGCCAACCGGTCGTTGAAACCCCGAATGCTGATGGCGTATGTATTCGCATCAATTTGAGCCACATCTACGCCCGGCGCCGTGCGCAGCAGGTCGGGAATACTGGTCATACCCGACCGGTGGATGTCTTCCTGCGTAATCACGTAAACCGCCGCCCCTGCTCTCGCGAGCTTCTGTTCCTTCTTGGATACGGAAGTCACCGGGACATTCAACAGGTCTTCCAAACTCGTCTCGGCGAGATCCGGAACAGCTTGATCCGCCATACCCACGAAGGGAAAGGACAAGATCAGCGCCAGCGCGATTCGAATGATCGACACGTATGGCTTATCGGTAAATTCGGCTCTTTATTGACTCGGGGATCTTCCGTTTCCGGTCGCCACGATACACTAATAACGCAGGATGCAGAGGATCGGGCGATATCAGGTGGTCGGCGAACTGGGCCGCGGCGCGATGGGCATCGTGTATCGCGCCCTTGACCCTTCCATCGGCCGCACCGTTGCCATCAAAACCATCAGGTTGGCGGATCTTACCGACCCCGCCGAGCGGTCGCGCCTGCGGGAACGGCTTTTTCGCGAAGCGCAGTCAGCTGGAATGCTTTCGCATCCCAATATCGTCACCATTTATGACGTTGGTGAGGAAGAAGGCGTCGCCTATATCGCCATGGAGTTTGTCGACGGGCAAACCCTCGATCGCCTCGCTCAGACCGAACCGCTGACCGGCGCACGCGTGCTCATAATTCTCGCGCAAGCCGCCGCCGCGCTCGACTATGCGCACAAGCGCGGAATTGTGCATCGCGATATCAAACCCGCGAACATCATGATCCATGAGAACTCGGTGAAGATCACCGATTTCGGAATCGCGCGTATTCAATCGCAGCAGATGACCCACGCCGGGGGCATCCTCGGTACTCCGAGTTATATGTCTCCCGAGCAGGTTCAAGGGCACGCCATCGACGGGCGCGCCGATCAGTTTTCCCTCGCTGTCATCGCCTATGAATTGATGACCGGCGAGAAGCCGTTCAGTGGCGACTCGATGACCGCGCTGCTGTACAAAATCGTGAGGGATGATCCGCCATCTCCGCAACTGGTAAATCCTTCGCTGAGTTGGCCCGTGGAGACCGTCCTCAAGCGAGCCATGTCGAAAGACCCTGCGGAGAGATACGCTTCATGCTCCGATTTCGCTAAGGCATTGGACAACGCCACTCATTCGGCCAAAGGATGGGCTCCCCTTCCCCCCGGCGGCAGTCATAATCTGCCCACCATGATGGACGGGCGGCGCGAGGCGGCCGCGGCAATGGCGGTGCCCGTACCCCTTGCAGGAGTGGAATCGAAATCATCATTCGGTTGGAAGCTGTTGCGCGTAATGCGCGTGTTGGCTCTGGTGGTCCTATCGGCCGGAGTGGCTTCGTACCTGATGGTGCTCGGTTACAACTACTGGATCCAGCGGAACGAGAAACCGATCGCGGAAACAACACAACCGGAACCACCGCCGGTAGTCGCTGAAAAGCCCAAACCCAGTCCTTCTGAAATTCCTGTCGTGAACCCGCCCGCAACTCCCCCGCCCGCAACTCCCCCGCCCGCAACTCCCAAAGAGGACCCGACAAAGAAAGAGGAGACCCCGCAAGCCAAAGAGGAGCGGCCCGTTCCGGAGCCTGACAGCACGGCTGCCCCGCCGGACGGTACTTTGGCCGCGCGATTGGTGACGAATCCCCCGGGGGCAACCGCGATGGTGGATTCGCGTGCAGAGTTAATGTGCAAAACACCGTGCGCGCTGAACCTCGCTACTGGCCGTCATACTCTTTCGGTTCAGCTTCCGGGTTACCGGAATGCGCTGCGAATCTTCACGCTGCCCCAGGAAGCCGAGGTTCTCGTCGTACTCGACCCGGCCAAGGGCACGCTGATGATCAAATCCAATCCGAGTGGTGGAACGATTTTGATCGACGGACAAATGCGGCCGGAGAGGACACCCGCGATGATTGTACTTCCCGCCGGTACGCACAAAATCGAAGTGCAGGAAACTGGTTATGCGCCGTACACCGAAGAAGTCACGTTGCGGGACAACGGCGTCACCAACATCGAGGTCAATTGGCCCGCGAAAAGGCAATCGTAGCTCGGAGAACAATGATGAACACGCGAAGAGTTTTTTTCCAGACACTGGCTGGCGCGGCTCTCGTATCACGCGCGGCTGAGGTTCAAAAGCGCGACATGATTGTTAGATCGGCACGGCCTGCCGATCTGGAAATGCCGCTCGACGGCTTTGGCGATTGGATCACGCCTCTCGACCGATTCTTCGTGCGCTGCCATCATTACACTCCCAACGTGGATCTGGCGGGATGGAATTTGACCGTAGCGGGAGAGGTCGCCAAGCCCCTCACATTGACAATGGATGATCTGAAAAAGCTGCCGCGCGTGGAATTGGTTGGCGTATTGGAATGCGCGGGCAATGGACGCGCGTTGTACGAGCCGCCGGTGCCTGGAGCGCAGTGGGTTCACGGCGGCGTGGGCAACGGGCGCTGGGCCGGTGTCCGGCTGGCCGACGTGCTGGCGAAGGCGGGCGTGAAAGCTTCGGGAAAGAATGTCCTGATGGACGGCGCTGACGAAGCGATTGGCACGATGCCGAAATTCCAAAGACAGCTGCCTCTGACGAAAGCGCTGAACCGCGATACACTGCTGGCCTATGAAATGAATGGCGAGACGTTGCCGCAACAGCATGGCTTCCCGCTGAGAGTGGTGGCGGCCGGATGGGCGGGCGATAGCTGGACGAAGTGGCTGACGAAGCTTACAGTGATCGATCGCGATGCGGACGGGTTCTGGATGAAGACCGGTTATCGCCATCCGCTGTATCCCGTGACGCCGGGAACGGCGGTCGATCCGGCGAAAATGCATCCGGTGGAAGCTCTGGGAATCAAGACTGTGATCGCAGGACCAGCGGAAGACACGCAAGTAATGCCGGGAAAACCGCTAAAGATTCATGGAACAGCATGGTCGGGCGAGACGCCGGTCGCAAGCGTAGAAGTTTCAGTCGATCGGGGGCGCACGTGGAGAAAGGCAACACTGAATCCGGAGCAGTCGCGATATGGATGGAGGCTCTGGCAATACTCGTGGACGCCCGAGCAGCAGGGATTTTACTTCCTGATGGCTCGCGCCTATGACATGGCGGGAAAGACGCAGCCGATGGAGCAGGAATGGAACCCCTCAGGGTATTTGCACAATGTGGTGCCCCGGGTTGCGGTAACTGTCACGGAGACTCCAGAGAAACCGCAACCCGCGGGTGGGTCGTCCGGAGCAAATCCGCAGTTCGCGCCGCCGGCGGGCTTTCAGACCGCCTGCCTGACGTGCCACGGCGAAGACATGATCATGCAGGAACGTCTCACCGGGAAGCAGTGGAACGCAGAAGTGGATAAGATGGTCCGCTGGGGAGCGCAAGTGAAGGCGGAAGATCGCGGCGCGATCGTCGATTACCTATTGAAATTGTACGGGCCCCGGCCACTGAAGTAGATTATGCGGGATAAAATCCTTTACGGCTTTGGAATTGCGGCCGCCTTGCTGCTCGTCCGGAATTTGTATTTGATTTTTCTCGTGATGCCCGACGAGGCGTCGCAGGGAATGGTCTACCGGATCATGTATTTTCACATCCCGGCCTGGTGGACAGCGTTCATCGCTATGGCTATGTCGGTGGTGACAAGCGTCCTGATGCTGTCTACAGGCAAACTCAAATACGACGCGCTAAGCGTAGCGGCAACAGAAATAGGGGTGGCCTTCGGCGTGATGGGAATCACGCTTGGTTCGATCTGGGGCCGAATTATCTGGGGCATCTGGTGGACCTGGGATGCGCGTTTGACATCCGCGTTAATCTGCATTTTGCTCTATGCCAGCTACCTCGCGCTAAGGCAAGCGATAGATGAACCGGTAAAGCGCGCGAAGATCTCGGCCGCGTACTCCCTGTTCGCATTTGCCGATGTGCCGATTGTTTGGTTCTCTATCCGCTGGTGGCGTACGCAACACCCGCCGCCCATGCAGCTACCTCCCGAAATGATGGCAACGGTGCTGTGGAACTGGCTGGCACTGGTGCTGGTAGCAGTAGTATTTATCCTGATTCGAGTGGAACAAGAAGATCAACTGCGGACCATGCAATCCCTGCGATTTGAGGTTGCCGCGGCGGTGAAGTAAGGACAGAAATGGATCAACGAAACTTCATGTTTATGTTTTGGGGCTTCGCCGTAGCATGGCTGGTGCTTATGGTATACACCTTGACTCTGGCTGCACGCGGAAGGCGAATTAGAGAAGAGCTGAAGCGGCTGAAAGCCGAGTAACATGCCAGCAGATCCAGGCGAGAAGCATCTCCAGCGAGTGGTGAAGACTTTTCTTTCGGACGAAGAATGGGTCACATCGCGGTCTGGATCGAGCTGAGTCGTACAAAAAACGCTTAAGTAGCGTTCATCCGCGGCCCGCTATTGCGACAGAGCCCTCACGAACTCATACAGAAATGTTTGGCCCTCATAGAACGACCGGGTGGGCATTCGCTCATCGCGTCCATGAGCGCGGACATCATCGCGATCGAGGAAAAATCCCTGAATGCCGTACGTCGGAATGCCCGCCACGCGCAGATACCGGCCATCTGACCCGCCCACGGCCATCGTTGGCACAGTAACCACACCGGGCCGCATCGTATCGCTGATTCGAGCGAATGCCTTCAAGATATCCGGGCGCAACGGCGACGCTGGACTGCGGCCCTCGTTCGTCTTAGTCGTGATTTTCACCTGGTCGTCCGCGACCACCTTCTTGAGCTGCTCAAGAACGTTCTCCACCGAATCCTCAGGCAGCACACGGCAATTGACATTCGCCACAGCCAATTGAGGAAGTGCATTCGTAGCGTGGCCGGCCTCCAGTTGCGTCGCTACGCAAGTCGTCCGCATCATCGCGTTCATCGGCGGCGACATCGCACCAACTTTACGCATCGCTTCTTCCGAACCCTCCGCGACCTTCGCCAGATCCGCCGCAAACTCGCCCTTTTCAATCTTCGCCATCTGTTGAAAGTACGCGCGCGTCACTTCGTTCAATTGAAACGGAAACGGAAACGTCGAGAGCCGGTAGAGCGCGCCAGCCAGGTGATAGATGGCATTGTTGGGAACCGGCCGGGCACTGTGACCGCCCTTGTTGCGTACCTCCAGACGGAAGTCCGAGTATGTTTTCTCACTCAGCGACATGTCGTTTGACACTCTCTTACCATCGGCCATCTGACCCCGCCCGCCTTCGTTCAAAGCGTACTCAGCCTCGATCAATTCGCGTTTGTTCTTCAGCAGCCAGTCAACACCATTGAACGGTCCCCCGCCTTCTTCGTCGGCTGTCAGCGCAACGATCAGGTCGCGATCAGGCTTAAATCCCTCGCGCCTATAACGAATCAGAATTGGCTACCCACACAGCCGCCTGCGCCTTGTCGTCCACCGTTCCACGGCCATAGAAATAGCCGTCTTTCTCCACCATCTCGAATGGATCGGTGGTCCAGTCCTCTCGCTTGGCCTCGACCACATCAATGTGCGCCAGCAGCAGAATGGGTTTGCGCACACCGCTGCCGTGATAGCGCACGATAACGTTAGCTTTCCGCGGAATAGCGCCGCCAAGAAAAATATCAGACGCGGGAAAACCTGCTGCCTTCAGACGCCCTGCAACGGCTTCGGCAATGGACGTGGTAGAGCCGGTCGTATATCCCGACTTGCTCTCGATCATCTCCTTGTATATTTCGTGCGCCAAACGTTGATCGGCTGCCGGAGGCATCGTATCGGCGCAGAAGCCTGCAGCGGAAATCAAGAAGAGCGGAAGCGCTTTCAGCATTTGCAATATTCTCGCATTACCGGCGTCGTTGGTGTCGATGACCGCAAGATTCACGAATCACCAAGCGGCACTCCACAAGAATGTCCCGCACAAACATATTCGGCCGCTCGACCCGGTCCAGCATAGCCGCCATCGCAGCTTCCCCAATCGCACGGCAAGGCTGATGGACCGTCGTCAAAGGGACCGTCAACAGACTGGCGTATTCCACATCATCGATTCCAACAATTCGAACGTCCTTCGGAATGCGGTATCCCAAAGCCAGTAGCACCTGCATCAACTGCCCGGCGGTTCGATCGTTCGCACAAACAAACGCGCCGTCCTTTTTGTTCCCCATCAACTGCCGGACGCTCGCCTCCGTAATGGCATCCAAACGGCAAACGCCACCGCGATCAAGCGCCACGCCATTCGCCAGAAGCGCCTCACGAAAACCCGCAATGCGAGCCTCAATAGTGGGCGCGCCGGCGGAGTACGCAACAAAAGAAATCCGCCGGCCTCCAAGTTTCAACAGATGTTCCGTAGCCATATAACCCGCGCGGCGATTATCGATGCCCACCAGATCGTGATCGCTGCGTTGCGGATAGGGCATCACGCAGCGGTCGAGCAAAACAACCGGTATTCGCGCGCGCTCGAGTTGCGATATCACCTTCAGATTTGTTTCTTGGACCCTGGTTCCGGTCTCAATGGGAGCAAAAAATACGCCAGACACTCTTCTCTCAATGTATTGGCTGCAGAGTTGCAGAGCCTGTTCTTCGAGCGGCGTCTCGTCCGGCGACGTGTGTCCCCAGAGCAGCGCATGCCGGCTCGGCTGCGGTGCAGCGGCAATACCGCGGCAGATCGGTTCAAAGATCTCCGTCCGGCCAAGATCGGGAATCAGCAGCCCGAAGAGAAGACTGCTCTCGGCGGTTCGCGTCTGCCGCACGTAGGTTCCTGAACCGGCAATTCGATCCACCAGCCCACGTTGCGCCAAGTCTCGAAGCGCGCGTCCGATGGTGATCCGAGACGTTCCGAACTGCTGGACGAGCGCCGCTTCGCTCGGGAATTTCTGTCCCGGCTGGTACTTGCCGGAGAGAATATCCTTCGACAAACTCTCGAACACCTGCTGATACTTCGGCGCATGAGGCTCTGCGCTAAACGTGCGGCGGTCCACAGGCTGATATTACAGCTTTCGCTAGTGGTATAGCAACTTATATGCCGGATCTCTCATCCATAGCTATACGGAGGAGTTTTTCTCGATGTTGGAAGCAATTGGATGGGTGGCAACAGCGGTCTTCTCTACTTCTTATTTCTTTCGCCGCCCGGCAACGCTTCGATGGATACAGGCAGCAGCAGCCTGTCTCTGGATAGTGTACGGACTAACTCTTCGCGCCCTCCCTGTCGTGGTCGCCAACGTGATTGTAGTCGCGGCGGCGCTCTACTCCTTGTCGCGAGTGGAAAAACAACACGTGACATAACAGCTTTCGGCCCGAAAACCTCAAGGAGGCATCTCACATGAAAGAATATCTGCTAGTCAGCGATTTCGACCAGACACTCAGCTTTAAAGACTCAGGAATCGTTTTGAGTGAATTGCTGGGAATTTCAGGTTTTGCCGAGCGAATCGGCGGCCTGTCGAAGATTCATCTGGTACAACAAGGCGCAGAACTCGCCTACCTGCTCTTGCACGACCCGGAGTATCGGCGCGTGCGAAAGGAGCACCTCGTCGAAGTCGGTAAACGCATCCGTCTGAAGCAAAACATTCGCTTGCTGTCGCAACTTGTACAGGACATCGACGGGCACCGGTTCTCGTTCTACGTGCTTTCCGCCGCGCCACAGGAAGTAATTCAATCCGCGCTCGAAGGTATCATCCCAGCCGATCACATCTTTGGAACGCGATTCCAATACGATCACGAGAGCGGCGAAATCCAATCGATCCTCCGAGTGCCGGCCGGTTACGGAAAAGTTGCTGTACTCGACGAACTGCGAGCCCATTTACTCGTCAGCCACGATCGCATCGTCTATGTGGGCGACGGCAGCTCCGATGTGCACGTTATGATGCACGTCAATCGTCTCGACGGCCTCACCATCGCGGTCTCAGAGAACAAATTCATCACACAGATTGCATCTCGAACCGTCTTGAGCGACGACGCGCTCAGCGTGCTCGTACCAATCCTCGAAGACATCTTGAAATGGGATTCCTCCCGCATCCGCTCGTTCTTCGAAGCACACGGCTTCGTTCTCCGCGACTGGGATAAGACGAGGACCGACTCGCTTACCTTTGGCCGTACAGCCGCCGCGGCGACGGCCTTGAACTGATTACGCCGCCCGTTCCGGATGCACCCAGAACCACGCCAGCGCGCCAACTAAATACAAACCACCAATAATGTAGAGCGGAGCCGACCAGTCCACGGCGTTTCTTGTCAGGTAGGCAAAAACGACAGGGCTAAGCGCACCGCCCACTTGCCCGGCCGTGTTCATAGTCCCTCCAACCACGCCGGCGCGCGGACCCGCAATATCCAGGCATGCCCCCCACGCGGCGCCCAGCGGGAAGTTGGCGCTCGCCCCAGCCATCGCGATCAACACGCCGGCAATCCATGGCTGCGGAGTCGCGGTGCCCACGATCATAAAAATCCCGGCAGCCAGCATCGCCACTCCTCCCACGGCGCAACGCCCCGAACGCAAGCCGAAGCGGCGGCTCACCCGGTCGGTGGAAAGGCCGCCGAAAAGATCGGCGCCAATGCTAAGCAGCAAAGGCAGTCCGGAAAACAGGCTGAGTGCGTTCGCCGAGAGGCCCTTCTGTTTTTCCAGATACGTCGGAAGCCAGGTGATGATGAAATAAAATCCGTAACTCTGAGTGAAGTACATCACGCAAAGCGCGAGAATGCTCGAGTTGAACACGAAGCCGTGACTTCCCAGGGCGGGCGCGGCTTCCCTGCCCGCTTCGATTGTTGCCAGTTCCTCCGGCGTGACAGAAGGATGTTCCGCCGGAGTGTCGCGAAACCACGTATACCAGGCGGCGGACCAAAGGAACCCGATCGCAGCGAATATCGGGAATACCAATCGCCAGGAGAAGCGGTTCATCAGCCAGCGGACCACAAAAGGAGTGATGCCGCCGCCGAGATGCGCCCCCATGAAGAAAATCCCTTGAGCCGTGCCGCGCTCAGAGATGGGGAACCATCGGGAAAAAGTCTTCGCCGCATTCGGCCACGCTCCCGCCTCACCGATCCCGAAAAGGAAACGAACGGTCAGCAGCGACGCGTAATTCCAAGCGCCCGCTGTCGCCGCGGTGAAGGTCGACCACCAAAGCACAATCCGCGTCAGAACACGGCGAGTGCCCACGCGATCGCCCCACCATCCCGTCGGTATTTCGAAAATTCCATAAGCGACAGTGAAAGCGCTGAACACATAACTCATCTGCACGGTCGAGAGCGACAGTTCGCGCATAATATTCGGCGCGGCAATGGCGATGCACACACGATCGAGATACGTGATGAAGGCCAGGGCAACGGTCATCCCCAGCACTTTATGGCGAACAGTCAAACGAGAGCTCCGGCCGGCGCGGGCCGGGCCGAAACAGGTTCGAGGTTTCCCATAAAATAATTCACGCAGAACAGTGCAACCAAATGGAAGCAGCCCATGGTAAGAAAGACTGGAGAATAGCCAAAATTCTGCACGACGTAACCGGGAATGATGGCGGAAAAGAGGAAGCCGCCGAGTCCGCCAAGGCACCCACCGATACCCGTCACTGATGCAATCGCGTTCTTCGGAAACACATCAGAAGCAGTTGTATAGAGATTGGCCGACCAACCCTGATGCGCGAAAGTAGCCAAACTCGCCAGGCCAATAGCAACCAGAGGATTCGGCATCAAAACAGATAGCGCGGCCAGCGGCATGCAACAGGCGAAAACCGCCATCGCAGTCTTGCGCGCCATCCCGGCGGGCCATCCGCGCTGCATAAAATACCTCGAAAGCCAGCCGCCGGCAACGCTGCCAATACTTGCCATCCAATAAATCAACGGGAGCGCCCAACCAATTTGCTTCAAATCGAACTTACGCACGTCGTATAAATAAGGCGGCAACCAGTAAAGATAGAACCACCACACGGGATCGGTGAAGAATTTCGCCAGCGCGAAACCCAGCGTCTCACGGTAAGTGAGAGCTTGCCGCCAACTGATCGGGATCTCCACCACATCGGCATCCTGAGCAGGCGGGTCAGGCTGAGTAAACCACCAGAGAACGACCCAAAGGAAGCCGATCGACCCAGTGATCACGAAGCATGAGCGCCATCCGAAGCGCGTCACGGCCCAAGCGAACAACGGAGGTCCGGCCATGGCGGCCACATTGCTGCCCGAATTGAAAATGCCGGTCGCAAACGCGCGATCCTTCTTAGGAAACCATTCCGTTACCGCTTTGATAGCAGCGGGAAAGTTTCCCGCCTCGCCGAAGCCAAGCATCGCGCGCCAAAAGCTGAGCGAGATCGCCGAAGCGGCAAACGCGGTGAGACCCGCGGCCAGCGACCACCATCCAGTAGCAATCGCGTATCCAATGCGGGTACCAACGCGGTCGATCAGCTTGCCTTGGACAAGAAAACCTACCGTATAGGCAATCTGAAAGGCGCCTGTGATGAACCCGTAATCTTCATTCGAGAGATGCATCTCGCCGCGGATGACCGGAATGAGCACGGCGAAGACGATACGATCGAGATAGTTGATGGTCGTCGCAAAAAAGAGCAGAGCAAGGACCCACCAGCGCACGCGGCCAGCCGAAGAAGACACTTCGCGATTATACGCGATGTTTGGTAATAGTCCGTTGGAGCGAGGTGAACTACTATACCCACAAGCAAGTGCTGGACTTTATGCAAAATACCCAGCCAGAACGCTCGTTTGCGGGATTTTGTATTTCGTCCGACTATCTTACGATGTAGGAGGGAGCCTTGGGGCCTGCGCTAGAGGCGCTTCACTGCCGAAAGACACGCGGCCCCGGGGCTCTCGCTAGTACCTATACTTAGTACGAAGACGAGTACCCAACGGATTCACCTGAGGCGAATTTCAGGCAGATCAGTCTTCAACACTATCTTTGTCGGACAAAAGCCGACGTATCGATAATGTAAGCGGCTCCGGTCTCCTTGGTGCCCTTGGCAAGAATCGCGCGGCTCTTTTCCATCATGGTCTTCGCCTCCTTTTTTTGTTTCGTCAGATTGAGGAATCTCCCATAAGCCTCAAGAATGATTCCGGTCTGCTCGTGATCCGGTGGCAGCGACCTCTCGCAGATGCGCACTGCATGCTCGAGGCGAATCCGTGCTTGTGACAGATCGCCGGCTCTCATATCCAATTCCGCGAGGTTGACCAGAATCACCGCCATGTTGGGATGGCCCGGAACGTTCTTGTCGTAAAGGGCAGCAGCCCGGTCCAACAAGGAGCGCGCGTCTGAGTCACGGCGCATCTGGGAATAGAGGAAGCCCCAGTTATGCCAAACATCGGCGATTCGGAGCGAGTCCGCGCCATACGCCACCTCCAGAATCTTAGCCGCCCGCGGATACAACTCCTCAGCCCGGGGGTAGTGGTGTTGAAACATTGCTAACTCCGCCAGTCCATGCAAACTGGCCCCGACGTCGGGATGCTCCGGACCAAGCGCGCCGACCCGCAATTCATAGGCGCGGCGATAGAACGTCTCGGCCCGCGAGAACCGTCCCCACACCATGTTCAGCGCTCCCAGATTCTGCAACGTTCCGGCCAGTTCGGTCAGGCGCTGGGGATGACGAGTTTCCCAAATGGAGACTGCCCGCTGGTAGTAACGCTCCGACTCTGAATAGCGCCCGAGCTCTCTGGCGATCGTACCCAGATTGTGCAGCGTCACCGGCAATCTCCAGTCGTCCGGACCAAGTTGCTCGGCGACGGAGAGAGCAGCTTCAAACTCGCGTCCAGCCGCGGCGTGCCGGCCCTCCTGCTCCAGGCCCTCGCCATTTGAGAAGTGCTGCTCCCAATCTGAATCGGACGATCCGAGAGCGGCCGCAGGCAATAACGTCACAAGCAGGACCCATGCAGTCAATCGCATGGTCCGAATTTACAGAACTGCTTTTACGCCTTTGTTACCCCGGTATCCAATCTGGATTGAATCTAGGAGGTCTCGGAACCCACCTCGAAGCGATAGCCCACGTCGCGAATCGTCAGGATGAAAACAGGCTCCCGCGGATTAGCCTCAATTTTGGCGCGCAGCGTTGTGATGCAGCGATCCACGCTTCGCGGCGTGACCGTCAGCGAATTGCCCCATACCGTATTGAGGATATCGTCGCGAGTCAAAGCCCGCCCAATCCGCGCGGCAAAATATGATAGGACCCCGTATTCCTTGGAGGTAAGTTCAACTTCCTTGCCGGCCCGCAGCAGTACGTGCGCAGTGAGATTCAGCTCAAATCCGCCGAAGCGCACCGCCTCCACCGGAGGAGCGCGCCGTCGCCGCAGGAACGCGTTGGCACGGGCGATCAATTCGCCGAGACTGAACGGCTTGGTTACGTAGTCATCCGCCCCCAGATTCAGACCAAGAATGAGATCCTCCTCCTGTCCCCTCGCAGTGAGCATGATGATCGGCATGTCGAGCCCATGGCTGCGGACCACGCGGCAGATCTCGTAACCGTTGACCTTCGGCAGCATGATGTCGAGCAGGATAAGGTCGGCCCGGCCCTCAACCGCCAGCGCAAGGCCCTTTTGACCATCTGCCGCGCATTGGACCAAGAATCCCTGATCTTCGAACGCATCCTTAAGACCCAGCATTAGGGCAGGTTCATCCTCGATGATGAGAATGCGGCCGGCGCTCATGCAGCAGCCTCCTCAGCCGACGAACTCGGCGGCAGTGAGACGACGAATGTGCTCCCAGCACCCGGCCGGCTGGCGACCGACACAACGCCCCTGTGTGCCTTCACGATGAACTCCACGATACTCAATCCCAATCCAACTCCTCCGGTTTGCCGCGTCAGGCGGCCGTCCACCTGATAAAAACGGCGGAAGATCTTCTTCTGTTCCTTTTCTGTGAGGCCGATGCCGTTATCTTTCACGGCGAAGCAGATACGCCCGCCCGAAAACGAGACGCACAAATCAATGCGGCGATTCTCGTCTGTGTATTTGTAAGCGTTCTCCAGAAGGTTCAGCAGCACGGTGACCAGCGCGTCTGCATCGGCGTACAGCGGCGGCAGAGGATCTGCAATTTCCACATTCACGGGAAACCGGTCACCGATAGAATCGATCGCGGCGCGCGCCACAGACTCCGGCTGGATCCGCGCAAAATCGATGCGCCCGCGCTTTCGTTCCATGCGGGAAAACGTTAGGAAATTGTCGATCAGCCGGCTCAGTCGGCTGTTCTCGCGGGCCACCAGTTGTAAGTACTGGCGAGTCCGTTTCGGCTCGAACTGTTCGCCCGACAACAGCGATTCCACCAGCAGCTTCATGGAAGCTAGCGGTGTCTTCAATTCATGCGACACGGCCGCCACCAGGTCGGTTTTCAAATGTGCAATCCGCATCTGGCGGCGCAGCGTCTGCCCCCCGAGAATCGCGAGAACCGCCGCCGTTGCGATCGTGAGGAAGCCAATCCAAAGATACGAGGCGATCTGGCGTTGGGCGCCCGCGCCCGACTTCCCCATGCTCGTCGCATTCATACTGATCTGCCAGCCAGGGAGTCTTAACCCTGCGGTCATCCATTGCCCATGCGCGGGCATCGGTTGACCGGGCGGAGTGAGCGAAAAGACCGGATCCCGCGACCGATTCCGCGCTTCCAGAAAACCGCGCATTGCAGTCAGGATGGTTTTTGTGCCGTACAACGCGATAACGGTTCCATCGCGCGAAGGCATCTTCCAGATATCGGCGATACCCGTGAGTTGAAGCGCGGCGTCCCCCTGGATCGCCCGGCCTTCTGAAAGGACGCGCTCGGCAATACGTTCGGCCTGGTAGGTAGGGAACAGACGCTGCGCAGGTCGCAGCGGCAAAGCCCGCATATGGTCCATCAGGAATAATCGTTGCGCCGAGGGGATTTGCTGTCCGTAGTTTTGGAGCAGACGTTGCAATCGCCCGGCGTGGTCCGAGTACCGGTCGTCGACATGCGCGGACAGCAGTAGCAGATAGTGCATTTGTTCATCGGCCGCGATCAGGCGCCCATCGGAACTGGCCCCGAATGCCCCACGATAGGTGTAGAATTGCGCCTCGATTTCCCGGATTGCCGAGCTCGTTTGTCCACTCTGCACGAGGCATCGGATCCGGCCTTGCCACGCGCGGTCGGCTGCGGAGAGATCCTTCGCACTCTCGGCGATGCCGGCATATTTCCCAGCGGCATCCGCGAATTTTCCCGCGTCTTCCAACGAACGCGCTTCCACCCACTCCGATTGCCGCGCCGTGGGATCGGGTAGCGGCGCCGCGGCCAACGCCGGATAGGCCGGTGAGCCATCGCTGTTAAGACAGATTACCGAGTCCGCAAGGTGGTCGCGAACACAGTGTTCGAAAAAGATCGACGGCCTCTCGCCTGCCGCCGAACTATCGAGTTCCCGCGCGCGTTGCTCCCAGAAAGAGTCGATTTGCGTGCTGATCAGGCGAAGTTGCCCCAGATACGCCTCGCCCAATTCCTGGCGCGCCATGTTCCGCTGACCGTTGACAGCCTCGTTAATGAAGTACAGCAGGCCCGCCGTTGGCAGCAGCACCGCCAAAAGTAGCAGACACAGCATGAGCCAGAAGTTTCGCTCGTCGCCTGCGCCGCCGAATTGGAATCGGGAAATCACGCGGGGCCGCCTTAAGGCATCCGAAACGAATCCAGGATCGGTTGGAATCGTTCCCGAAATCGGTCAAAGTCCGCGGCATCTACCTGAACCGCTATACTGGCGCGGGTCCTATTGCTCTGTACCCACATCAGATACTCAACCCACTTGCGCCCTTTAGCGGTGTAATCCGCGATCCACGCAATCGACGCATGCCCACCCAACTGCCCGCGCGTCATCGGTCCACGGAGAGCGTAACGCTTCAGGCTTGTGCGTGTTGTCTTCAGTCGTTCCAATGCTCCAGCCTGGAGTTCCCTGTCAATTCTGTTCCTTTCCGTCTCTTTCGACTTGCCGGATATCACCACCAACACCCGTGCATCGGGATCGAGCAGGTCGACGCTCGTTCCCGGTGGATTGAAGGAGCTGCGAGGGTGGAAAACCCACCCCGCCGGCACAGTGAACGAATATCCCACCTGGGGATCGCGGTAACTGGACGTTCCGATCTGCTCCGCGGTCCGCAAACTGGCGAGTTCCCCGCGGAATTGGCCGGACTCGACCTTAACCAGCGGACGCGCGCCACTCGCCCCGAACCAAAGCGTCTCGCCTGCCGCGGAGACTGGCCAATCCGTGCCCACAACGCTGTGGCGAGGTGCGTCGCCCGAGAGCAGCACTCGAAAGCACTTGAAACTACCAGCCGGGACCACCACATCTTCGTAGCCGGTGACCGTGGCCTTCAAGTTGAAAGGGGCGTTTTGGTCCGCAACCAGCGGAATGGTGGAACTCCAACCGGAACCGAGCGGCATCCGGCGCAACAGGTAGAGCAGTTCGCCATATTCGTACGCTCCATTCCCCGCTTTGCTCCGGTCGAGGCCGCCCGGATATTCAGAGCTCAGGTTACTGGACGGTGGTGCGCGGAAACTGACTAGAAGAGGCCGCATCGTTTTGCGGTCCACATCGACCTGGGTCACGAACAGGCGTGGAGCATAAACGCTCATCTGAATGCGAAGGCTGGAGTCCTGCGCCGCCGGGTCCACGCGGCAAATCGACCAGCCATCCTTTGT
>Ga0105240_10001072_pt1 | contig 48335 bp, 42 predicted proteins | sample KBSC54metaG_FD_80426 | JGI IMG/M metagenome (GOLD analysis project Ga0105240, IMG submission 80426) | Corn rhizosphere microbial communities from Kellogg Biological Station, Michigan, USA - KBS C5-4 metaG | ecosystem: Host-associated > Plants > Roots > Rhizosphere > Soil | place: Michigan, USA... | reverse complement strand
CTCCGCCCTTTTGCGTTTCACGGCGGGCCGCCGGGGGACACCTTCCGTCCCGCGCCCACGCACGCCCACGCCCACGCCCACGCCCACGCCCACGCAAGGATCTCTCCCACGTGGTGCTCGACACCAGGCCTGGGAAGGCGCGTGCGCGATGTCCTTGCCCGGGCGCGGGATGGTGGACCTTCCGCGGCCCCCGTTCCGTCGTCGCCGATGCGTCGATGCGCCGATGGAGCGCGTCGGTGTCAGTTGGTCATTAATCCAAGTGCAAAATGTTCGCCAGTCGCAGTATGCCCATCGCAGGAAGTCCGTCGGCTAGGGTCCTGGGCAGAGTGCTAGTGTCAGAATGTTTCCGCCGGGCAGAGTGCCAGGTGCGGAGTGTTCGCGCGGCGCCGGCGAAATAGAGGGTGGCCCGCCGCTGGTTCGTCGCGACGATGCAGCCACCGGAGCGCCAGAGCTGACCAGATCGCGACGACGCGCGCCGGCGCCAGCTGATCGCTGCGGCATGCAGTGGTGGCGAGAACAACTCACGCTCGGCGGGGGGAGTGGCACGCGCTCGTCGCGACGGCGCGGCCACCGTGCAGGCTGCCGACCGCTCACGACGGGCGCGTCGTGCTAGTTCATCGCGACGGCGGAGCAGGAGTGCACGGAGTGGATCTGCGTGCACAGCTTCTTGTAGCGCTGCTCGATGGGACGGTCGACGGTGCGATCGCGCTTGCCCACGTCGTGCACCGTGATGTGCTTGCCCGCCAGCTCAGGGGCGTCGACGCTCAGCACGGAGGCCAGGGCGTGGTCGAGGACGGCCACGCGGTGCGGGTAGTGACGGGGATAGCCCTGATTGATGTAGTGGGGTCCATGATTGTAGTGGGCCCAGTAGGCGTGATCCTTGTGGCGGCAGGGGACCTTGCGCAGCACCGGCCGCAGATGTCCGTTGCGATCACGCACCTTGACCACGAGGTTGGTGGTCGCGCCACCGTCCCGCCAGTACGCCAGCTCGCGCGCGCCCATCTCGATGTTCGTGGCGGGATCCATCAGTTGCGTCCAGGCGGTGCCGCGCATGTTGCCATTGACACAATGCCCGCGCTTGTCCAGCACGCAGCGCAGCCCCATCAGGCCGCTGTCCTTCGCGTACAGCTTGTTCTCGTGCATCGTCGGGCGAGAGGCCTTCTCGTTGAGGTCGCTCTCGTTGATCATCACGGCCAGCAGCAGCGTGGGGCTGAGGTTGTGGCGCTTCGCGGAGGTCAGAACGGCGCGGCTGATCTCCTGACACTTCTGGTCGTTCCAGGCCGGCGTCTGCCAGCGAATCTTGTCCTTGATGGCGCAGATCGTGCGAGCGAGGCAACCGGCGTCGGGCATCACGCTAGTTGCATGATCGCTGCCATCGGACGGCATCACATGTGCTAGAGAGTCGGGCGTTGCCGATTCCTGGGGCGCCGTGTCGGAAGCCCCGTGATCGGCGGCGTTTTCCGCAGGAACGGCGAGGTTCCCTGGTGGCACAGGCAGAGATACGACGCTGGTCAGATAGACAAAGGCTTGAATGGATAAGACGGGTGGGAACGGCACTTCAGCCACCTCCTGGAACGCATCTTGAAGCTTCTTTTGAAAGCGAGATGACCTGTTATCGCTCGGTCGACGTTTCTGATGCCGAGGAAAGATCCCGCCAGGAATCGGCAACATTGCATCGACGTCATGCCGAGCGCAAGGCCTAGAATTTCCGGCCCTGCAGAAAATTCAGAAAGCGATTGTGAAAGTGCGTAAGCCCGAAATTGCCTCCAGTCCGCTCGCGAACGAGACGATCACCTCGCTGTGGATGTCTGTGGCCGCCGATGCCGGATGGCAAGTGATTCGCACCACCGCCGCCTACGCGAGCAGCGATGGTGCGGGACGGATCTTCGTGGGCGTGGACGAGGTGCTGGATCCGGACGACGCGCCGGCGCAGCTGATCTTTCACGAGCTTTGCCACGCGCTGACGCAGGGGCCGGCCTCGTGGGGGCACCCGGATTGGGGGCTGTCGAACACCGACGCGCGCGACGTGACGGCGGAGCACGCCTGCTTGTGCGTGCACGTGTTGCTCACCGCGCCCTTCGCGTTGCGGGGCGCGATGGCGCCCACCACCGAATATCGCCCGTACCACGACGGGCTGGATGCGCGGGCCCTCGAGTCCTCCGCGGACGAGGCCGCCGTTCGCGCGCGGTCTGCGTTGGCGGCGCCGGGCAACGCGAAGCTTCGGGACGCGCTGGTTCGCGGTCTCGCGGCAACGCGCGCGTGGCTGGACGAAAGCGGCGCGTCGCCGCTCCAGACGAGTGCGTCGCCAAGGCTCGACGGCGCCGGTCATCCGGTGGGCTTTGCCTGGGGACGAGACGATCGTTCGTGCGGAACGTGCGCGTGGTTCTATTGCGGTGGTCGTGGTCCCGCGGTGGGACGTTGCCGGCAATCGTCGCGTGGTGAAGGCGACGGTCAACGCACAGAGTCCGGGACGCGCGCCTGTGAGCGCTGGGAAGAGCCGGTGGATTGTCAGGCGTGTGGCGCGTGCTGCCGCGAGGCGTATCACTCCGTCACCGTCTCGGTGCGGGATCCGGTGGTGTGGAAGCAACCCGATCTGATCGTTCGTCACGGGCACCGCTTCGAGATCCGGCGCGAGGGACCGCGCTGCGCGGCGCTCGCCGACCGCCGATCGATGCCCGCCGCCCCGCTGCCGCTCTTCTCCTGCACTATCTATGACGACCGCCCGCGGGCCTGCCGCGACTTCGAAGCCAACGGCAAGCATTGTCTGGTGGCGCGGCGCCGCGTGGGGTTGTCGCCCTGAGCCCCTCCGCGCCTTCCGAGATCGAGCTGTTCGTTCCGCTCGACGAGCTGGCGGCAGGGGGGGATTCGCCCGCGCGGCTGTTGCGCCTGGCCGAGCGGACGCTCGGCCGCGCCTCCGGCTCGCTGGGGGCCGTGCGGGTGCTCCGCCGTTCGCTGGACGCCCGCAAGAACAGGCCGCTGGGCTATCGACTGCGGTGTCTGGTCGGCCCGGAGGGGGTGGCGCTCGACGCGCTGGCAGACGGCGAGGCGCGCCCGGCCGTGCGCTGGCCAGCCGGGCGGCCGGTCCCCCGTGTCGTGATCGTCGGCTCCGGCCCGGCCGGGACCTGGGCGGCGCTGCGCCTCGCCGAAGCGGGAATCCCCGCCACGATCCTCGAGCGTGGCAAGCCCGTGCAGCCACGCCGGGCCGATCTGGCGGCGCTGACGCGGGGCAGGCTGGATCCCGAGTCGAACTACTGCTTCGGGGAGGGCGGCGCCGGGACGTTCTCGGACGGCAAGCTTTACACCCGGGCCAAGGACCGGCAGGCGGTGGTGTCCGTCTTGCGCGATCTCGTCCGCTTCGGCGCGCCGGACGAGATCGCGGTCGAGTCCCGCCCGCACGTCGGCTCGAACCGCCTGCCCAAGGTGTTGACGGCCCTTCGCCAGCACCTGGAGAGCGAGGGCGTGGTCTATCGCTTTGGTGCGGACGTGACCGGGATCCGCTTCGATCGCCAGGGGGTGCGGGCGGTGCAGCTGGCCGGAGGCGGCGAGCTGGAGGCGGACGCCGTCATCATGGCCGTCGGGCACTCGGCGCGCTCGATTTACGAATGGGCGGCCCGTTCGGGGATCACCATCGAACGGAAGGCGATCGCGGTGGGCGTGCGCATCGAGCACCCGCAGAGCCTGATCGACGAGATACAGTACGGCGCCGCCGCGGGGCATCCGGCCTTGCCGCCCGCGCTCTACGAGCTGACGTCGGCCGGCGCCGGCCGGGGCGCCTACAGCTTCTGCATGTGCCCGGGCGGGTGGATCGTCCCGGCGGCCACCGAGCCGGATGGTGTCGTCGTGAACGGGATGAGCCTGTCGAAGCGGGATTCGCGCTTCGCGAACGCGGGGCTGGTGGTGGCCGTGGACGTCGCCGACTTCGGTCCGGCGGGCGAGGGTCCTCTGGCGGGCGTGACGTTTCAGCGGCGCATCGAGCAGGCGGCGGCGCGGGCGGGTGGCGGGGGCTTTCGGGCGCCTGGCCAGCGGCTGGGCGATTTCCTGGCCGACCGCGCGAGCACGTCCGTCGCCGACTCCAGCTATCGTCCGGGCGTCGTGCCCGGTGCGCTCGCCGAGGTCTTCCCGCCGTTCGTGGTGACGGCGCTGCGCGAAGGGTTGAAACGCATGGGCGCCCAGATGCCGCGTTTCCTGCACCCCCAGGCCTCGCTGATCGCCGCCGAGACGCGCACCAGCGCGCCCGTGCGCTTCCTGCGCGACGCCGACAGCCTGATGTCGCCCGACTGCCCGGGGCTTTACCCCGTGGGCGAGGGCGCGGGCTACGCGGGCGGGATCGTCAGCGCGGCTCTCGACGGGTTGCGCGTGGCCGAGAGACTGATCGCGCGCGGCTGACCGCGGGGCGGGCGGGGCGCTCCAGCCCCGGGCTCGTTCCCGTGACCGGTGATGGCCGAAAGACTGATCGCGCGCGCCGTCGACCGCGGGGCGGGGCGCTCAGCCCCGGGGCTCGTTCAGGTGACCGGTGACCTGACGCAGCCAGCTCTTCTGCTCGTCCGTGATCACCTCGAACCTGACACCGGCCGTGTGCCGTCCGTCGTCGAGCTCCCCGGCCCAGGCGACCCGTCCCTTCACCCACAACGGCGGCACGCGCTCCTCTTCCACGCCGTCGACGACCAGAAACAGCCCCAGCGTGACCTCGCCCCCCTCGGGCAACGCCTTGCTGGCGTCGAGGCCGACGCCGCCTTCGGAGAGGTCCCGCGTCGTGCCGGTGAAGACGTTCCCGCCGCAGTGGATCTCGGCGGACATGCGGATGGGGACGCGCTGGAATTCACGGCGCCGTTCGTAGGGGGCGGGGCGGGAGGTCGTGGCCATGACTCGTCTCCTCAGGGCCGGAACGGATCGTCCTTGTCCTCGGGCCGCTCGGGCGGAGCCGGATCGGGACCAGGATCGTAGCCGGCCGGCCGAACGTCGCCATCGATGAAGCGCATGAACAGATCGAGGAAGTGCAGTTGCTCGTCGTCGAGATCCGCGAACATGACCCCAATCTGGTACTTGCCGAACAGCGCCGTGCACCAGACCGTGCGCCCGCCGACCAGCAGCGGCTCGGACATGTTCTGGGTCCCCAGCGAAAGCACCAGGCGCAGCTCCAGGTCGGTGTCGCGGCCGATCTCGGTGTCGCTGACCAGGCACAGCCCCGAGCGAGAGATGTCCCGGGTGCGGGCGCCCAGCACCTTCCCGTCGACCGAGACGGTCACGTTGACGTCTATGGCCCGGCGCTGTTCGCGGCGGGAATCCTTGCGTGGCCGCCCGCCAGGAGGGCTGGGCGGCGATGGGCGCTCGCTCAAGGAGTCACCTCTGGCGAGACCCCGGCCACCACGCCATCCGGAGGGAACGGGACACCCGACAGGGCCTCCAGCTGCGCTTCCAGCTCCAGCACCCGCAGCCGCCCGCGTTCGTCGGCGTTTTCCTCCGCCGTCGCGCCGCCCTCGTCGGGATGGCCGCTTCCGCCAGCCCGCGCCGTCGCTCGGTGGGACGACGCCAACAGGCGCCGCCGCTCGAAGTAGAGCCTGATGACCAACGACTGGATGTCGTGTCTCACGTCTGCCATGCGGAGGGCCTCGGCGTGCGCTTGCAGCTCGTCGGGGTTGAATACAATCCTAGACAGGTCCCAGGTTGCCCGCCACTCGTATCTGACGTCATCCACGCCGCTGACGTCGACAGGCGTGGTGGTGGCGGTGTCGTCCAAGGTGAGTCCCTCCGTCCGGGCGAAGCGCCGGAAGACCCGGAAGCGAAGCTCGGGCAGCCATCCGGCCGCCCGCGCCCGGATGATGAAGCTGCGTGCGCGCTCCGGCTCCGCCAGGGCCAGCGCGACGGCCGCCCGGCACAGTTCGTCCACGGTGGGTTCACCGCGCGCCGCGGTCCGGGCCAAGTCCTCGGCCCTGGCGACGGCCAGTGCACCAGGTCCAGCGGCGACCAGCCCGGCGATCACACCGGCGAACGTGACCGGCGCGAGGACGAAGCGGGCACGACCGCGCGTGTGCGGTGCGCGGCAGCCCCCGCGGCTGGCAGGCGCCGTGGTCGTTGCCGCCAACCGGGCTGGCCCCGCCGGAGCTCGCCCCTCTGCTCGCCGCCAGTTCATCTGTCAGTCCAGCAGGCGCGCCACCGCGTCGCGCTCCTCGGCGGCGATGGGGTCGGGGTCGCGCCCGGCCGCTGATCGCGCCAGCCCCCGTTGCGCGGCCTCGCGCCGCTCAGCCGTCCGCGCGTCGGCTGCGAGGCGGCGTTCGGCGCGCGTGTCGCGCCGCGGGTCGAAGGTGAACGAGAACAGCACGAACGCGCGCACCTCGCGGCGGGTGCTCGACCGCGCCGTGGCGAAATCGAGGTCGACCCGCGGCAGGGCGAACATCCACCACCGCCAGCGCGCGACGGGGAGGGGATCGGCGCCGGTCGGAAAGACGGCCGGCGCGGATGCCCCGCTGGTCGCTTTCGCTGGCGGGAGGCTGGGAGAAGGAGACGAAGCGTGCAGCGGCAGGACCGCGAGGCCGGCGCCGCTGGCGACCCACAGCGCCCCCGGGGTCACCGCGACCGCTGCGACGGGAGACGTGGCGCCGAGGTCGTCGCGTGCCGTCCAGGTGCGCCCCCGATCCGCGCTGATCCACAGCGCGGCGCCGTAGGCGACCCAGGTGGTTCCATCGGGCGAGCAAGCCAGCCGGTGCGCGCCCGCCGGTACCTCCCGCCTCTCGTCGTCCCCGGCCTGGTGCTCCCCGGGCCCGTCGCCTGGCGACGGGCCTGCTGCGGACACGACGATGACCCGTCGGGCCACCACCGCCAGCGCGACGCTCCCGCAGGCGGTGGCGTCCTCCGCGTCGTGGCTGATCACCTCGATGGCAGGCCCGCTCTCCTCCAGCCGGAATAGCCCTCCGCCCGCCAGCAGGTAGGCATGTCCCGCGCCGGTCAGGACCAATCGGCTCCCCGCGACCGGCGGGTCGGGCAGGCGGCCGAAGCGTGTCCCACCGTCGTCGGACCGTACGACCACGCCGTCCAGCGCGGCCACGACCACGCGCCCGTCCGCGCTGGCGGCGACCTGGCGCACCGGTCCGGCCGCGGGCAGCGCCGCCCGCTCGACACCACCGCCTTCCAGCGACAACCGCCACAGGCCGTCATCGCGACCCACCCAGACAACGGACCCGCCCACCCCGAACGCGACCCCGCTGGCCGGGGGGACCGCGCGGGCGCGCCGCCGGGCCGGGGCAGCGTCGTCCACCAGGATGTTCTCGGGATCCTCGATCTCCGAGTCGGGGTCGTGCGGGTCGTTGAAGTCGTCGTCAGCCAGCACGCCCGCGGCGGCGAACCCCGTACCCCTCCGGGCGCGGCGACGAGGGCCGCCCTGCGCGGGCTCGCCGGTCCGCGCGAAACGGCCCAGAGGAAACCCGGTCCCGTCCATGAGCCGCACGTCGTCGTCCGTCAGCGCGACCGCGCTCGCCTCGTTCGCGGCGACGGCCGACACGGGCACGCGGATGGGCAGCGTCGCCGGCGTCAGGGCACCCAGCGCCAGGGCGCCCAGGCGCAGGAGGAATTGTCCAGGCACGACAGCCCATCGGCGGCGTGGCCGTTCCGTTGCGTGATATATCGACGCCACCATGTCGTCAGCGCAGATCATCGATGGAAAGGCCCTGGCAGCCCGCGTCCGCGCGCAGCTCGCGGCCGAAACCGCACCGCTGGTGGCGCGTGGTGTGCGCCCCGGTCTGGCCGTGGTGCTGGCCGGGGACGACCCGGCGTCGCACGTCTACGTGCGCAACAAGACGGCCGCCTGCGCCGAGGTCGGCTTTCGCACCTTCGATCACCGCCTGCCCGCCACGGTGACCCAGACCCAGTTGCTGGAGCTGGTCGAGCAGCTGAACCGGAACCCCGAGGTCGACGGCATCCTCGTGCAGCTTCCGCTGCCGCCCGGCATCGACGCGCGCCAGGTCCTGCTGGCGACCAGCCCGTTGAAGGACGTCGACGGCTTTCACCCCGAGAACCTGGGTCGCCTGCTGATGGGCGAGCCCCGCTTCGTGGCGTGCACGCCGCTTGGCGTGATGCGCCTGCTCGAGGAGGCGCAGACGCCGCTCGCCGGCGCGGACGCCGTGGTCATCGGGCGTTCGAACATCGTGGGCAAGCCGCTGGCGGCGCTGCTGATCTCGGCCGACTGCACCGTCACCGTCTGTCATTCGAAGACGCGCGATCTCGCCGAGCGCGTGCGGCGCGCCGACATCGTGGTGGCGGCGCTAGGCCGCCCCGAGACGGTGAAGGGCGACTGGATCAAGCCGGGCGCCACCGTGATCGACGTCGGCACGAATCGCCGGGCGGACGGCAAGCTGGTGGGCGACGTGGCCTTCGCCGAGGCGGTGACCCGCGCCCGCGCCATCACGCCCGTCCCTGGCGGAGTGGGTCCGATGACGATCGCCATGCTGCTCTCGAACACCTTGCAGTCCGCCAAGCGCCGCGCGGGCTGAACCCGGCCAGCGAAGTCAGGCGCTGATCAGCGCTCGCGACAGCAGATGCACGACCGAGGCGTGGACGTCGGCGAACGACGGTGGGTTGGGTAGCACCTCGTCGGCGCGCAGCTCGGCGCCCCGCGCCCGGTCGAGCTCCGACTGGGCCAGCACCACCACGGGGATCTCGGCCGTACGCGAGTCCTCCTTCAGCAGCTTCACCAGCATGTGGCCCGCCTCGCGAGTGGCGTCGAAGTCGACGACCACCAGATCGATGCCTTCGTGCCGGTTTCCGCCGTACAGGTCCGCGTCGACGATGTCGCAGGTGAGGATCGAACGCAGGTAGCGGCTGAGCACCGCGCGCGACGTCGAGTCGGAGGCGGCCAGCAGGACGCGCGTCCCCATGTACATCGAGGCGAGCGTGTCGACGGTGGCGCCGTGCCCTTCGATCGACGTCGCCAGCGAGAAGCCCATCCCCGCCGGCTGGCCCGGCCCCACCGCCGCCGGGCGCGTCCAGCTGACCGCCGCGGACACGCCGATGGGCCCGACTCCGGGCACGTGAAGCTGCAGCTCGGCGCGCGAGCCCAGCGGCCAGGCGTTGTCGGTCTCCACGAACAGCTCGCCTCTCGACAGGCGTGAGGCGTACGCGACCAGGAACGCGCCCACGGTGCGGAAACGCAGGTTCAGGATGGACGCAGGGTTGATGCGAGACGGGGCGGCCATCGTTTCACGGCAGCAGCTTGGTCAGGATCCGATCCAGCTCGTCCAGCGACGCGTAGTGGATCGCCAGCTGGCCGCGGCCGGGGCCAGCCTCGACGACCCGCACGCGCGCGCCCAGGCTGCGCGACAGCCGCGTCTCCAGGTCCCGCGCCGAGGCGGTCGGTCGGACGGGCGCGTCGGATGCAGCATCGGACGGCGTCTCCCGCGCGCGGCGCACCAGCTGCTCGACCTGGCGCACCGAGAGATCGCGCGCCGATGCCAGACGCGCCATCCGCTCCATCGCCTCCAGCGCGCCGGAGGGTAGGGTCTCGAGACCCAGGATGGCGCGCGCGTGGCCCATGGACAGGCGGCCCGCGATCACCAGCCCCCTCACGCCCGGCGGCAGCTTCAACAGGCGCAGCGCGTTCGTGACGGTGGTGCGATCCTTGCCCACGCGCGCCGCCAGCGACTCCTGCGTGTAGCCGAACTCCCGGATCAGCCGGTCGAAGCCCTCGGCCTCCTCGATGGGGTTCAGATCCTGGCGCTGCAGGTTCTCGACCATCGCCAGCTCGAACGCCTCGGCGGCCGCGCTGTCGCGCACGACCACCGGCACCTGGTGCAGGCCCGCGCGCTGCGCGGCCCGCCAGCGCCGCTCGCCGGCGATCAGCTCGTAGCCGCCGCCGTCGCGCAGCCGGACGATCAAGGGCTGGATGATGCCCTGGGTGCGGATGGACGCCGCCAGCTCGTCGATGGGACGTCGTCGAAGCTCTTGCGCGGCTGGCCGCGCATGGGGTGGACGTCCTCGATGGCCACGGTGCGCAGGCCCTCGCGCGGGGCTTCGGCGGGGCGGCGCTCGGCGTCGACCGCCGCAGCGGTGTCGGGGGGCGCCGCGCCCGGGATCAGCGCCGCCAGGCCCCGGCCCAGCGCCTGTCGTTTCGTGCTCACCGTGCCCCCTCGGCCGCCGGCCGCAGCCGGGCCGCCTGGCGTGACAGGAACTCGCGGGCCAGATCCAGGTAGCTGCGCGCGCCGCGCGAGCTGACGTCGTACAGCAGCGCCGGCTTTCCGAACGAGGGCGCCTCGGACAGGCGCACGTTGCGGGGGATGGTCGTGCCGTAGACCTTCTCGCCGAAGTGCTGGCGCACCTCGCTGGCCACCTGCTCGGTCAGGTTCTGACGGCTGTCCACCATGCACAGCACGATACCCTCGATGTCGAGGCCGCGGTTCAACTGCCGCCCCACCAGCGTCACGGTGGACTGCAGGTCCGACAGACCCTCGAGCGCGTAGTACTCGCACTGCAGCGGGACCAGGACGGCGTCCGCGGCCGCCAGCGCGTTCAGCGTCAGCAGGCCCAGCGACGGTGGCGTGTCGATGAAGATGAAGTCGTAGCGGTCGCGGGCCGCCCGCAACGGACCGTGCAGGCGCAGCTCGCGGCGCTCCACGCCGACCAGCTCGATCTCACCGCCCGCCAGATCGGCGTTCGCCGGTATCAGGTCCAGCGTGGGCAGCTCGGTCTTGCGCGTGACGTCCTCGAGCGTTCGGTCCCCCAGCAGCACGTCGTAGACGGTCCCCTCGGCGGTGCGGCCCCGCGGGTAGCCCAGGCCCGAGCTGGCGTTGCCCTGGGGGTCCATGTCGACCACCAGCACCTTCTTCTCGGCGGCGGCCAGCGACGCGGCCAGGTTGACGGTCGTGGTCGTCTTGCCAACGCCACCCTTCTGATTGGCGACTGCGAACACGCTCCCCATTGTCGGCGCGGGAATCTACCTGCCGACGGCGGGGAGCGGAGGGTCGCGCGGAAAAAAAATTGCGGCCGGGCGCTGGGAGTAGTATCTGGTCGTACATGTAGGTGTTCTGGTTACTGCAACCCGTTACCCACCCGGAGAGACAGCCATGCGCCACTACGACGACGAGCCCACCATGTACCGGACGTTCGAGGAGTTCGAGCGGGAGGAGCTGCGCCGTGCCGACACGATCGGTTCGGCGGTCGAGGAGCTGTTCGAAGGCATGATCGCCGAGGATCTGGACTTCGACGCGGCCGCCGCCCGCCGCGCGCCCCGGCGCCAGGTCGAGATCGAGGGCGACGACGAGGAGTAGGCGCCAGGGCAGGGCCGCCGGCGTGCGGCGGCAGGCCTGGCGCCGGCCGTCCCGCCAGGGGGCCGCCTTCCGGAGCCGGCCGCTACTAGAACCGCTGGGTCGGCACGTCGGGGTGGGCGCGGTGCAGGACCTGCGCCCCCACGCCCCACATCAGCTGGACCTCGTCCCCCGAGGCCAACCCCTGGTAGGCATCCAGCCGGCGCTGGCCATTGTCGCAGGCGTTCGGCGCCAGCACCTCGAAGCCGTTCTCGTAGATGACCACCTGGTTGCCGCGCACCTCGCCGTGGATGCGATAGCGCGTGGCGATCTCGAACTCGGTGTTCATGCTGCAGCGGAACGCCTGTCCGTCGGTGGAGATCTCGCGCACCACGCGGTCGTAGTAGCCGGAGATGCGGTCGCCGTCCTGGTCGACGTGCCACTCCTCGCGCTCCTGCTTCTCGTCGCCCGTCGGGACGTGACCGTTGTGCTCCCACACCCAGACGCCGCTGACGTCCGCGGGCGGCTGGCTCTGCAGCGCCGGCGTCAGGTGCGGCTGCTCGACCATCGCCCGCGAAGGCTGGGCGGCCAGGGCCGGCCGCGCCGACGGGACAGTTGGTTCTTCCGTGCGTGTGGCACGCGCCAGGTCGGCCGCGTCCGTGTTCCGGTGCAGGACCTGGCGCTCGCTGGCGGTCATCAGCGTCAGCTGATCGCCCGCCACCTCGGCGCGGTAGCGCACCAGCGGCCGGTCGCCCAGCGCGCACGGCCCCTCCGAGGTTCGTTGCGCCAGCTCCACCAGCGACAGCGAGCGGCCGTTCAGGCTGCCGCGTACGTCGACGCGCACGACGGCGGAGAACTGAGGCTGGCGGCTGCACACGTAAGGGCGGCCGTCGGCCGAGGTGAACGTCAGCGTCGCCAGGTAATACCCCGAGACGTTGCGGCCGCGCTGATCGAGGTGCCACTCCTGGCGCTCCTCGCGCAGGTCGCCGGCGGCCATGCCCTCGGTGATCGTCTGACGGAGCGTTCCGTCCCACACGCCAGCCACCTGAACCGGCGTCGCAGGCGCCGCCTGCGAGCGTGAATGCAGATGCGACCCGGTCGCGCACCCCAGCGCGGTCGTTTGCAGGACCGCGAAGCCCATCAGCAGCAGGCGGTGCGAAGAGAAAAAGGAGCCAGCGAAGCGTGAACGATAGCTAAGCATGGGCCGCATGCGGTGAACCTCCCCGCTCGATTCATTGTAGCCGACGAACGTTTCGAGAGCACCGCTGTCTCGACGCGTTTCGTGCGGCCAGAGTGCCTCGAAAGACAACATCGGCACTGCGGGCCCGCGCTTGATGGAAGGACAAGGAGCGCGCACGCGCACATCGACATGCAGCCGCGCACGCCGCAGCTGATGTGATCCTTTACCTTCGCGCGTTCGCAAGTTCGCGTTCGCGTTCGCGCGCGACACCACCACACGCGCGCCGGCGCGGGAGAACTCTCTCGGCCTGCGGCTGCCCGCTCAGCCTGCGGCTGCCCGCTCAGCCTGCGGCTGCCCGCTCAGCCTGCGGCTGCCCGCTCAGCCTGCGGCGGCCCGAGCGGCGCTGGCCGCTTCCCACTCGCTCATCCGTCGCTGTAGTAGCTCGTCGAGCTCCCGTTCGCGGTCGGAGAGCGTGTGCAGCTTCTGCCAGTCGCCGCCGTGGTCGGCGGTCAGCGCGGCGCGGACCTCGCCCAGCTCGCGCTCCAGCTTGGCGACGTCGGCCTCCAGCGTCTCGATCTTCCGTTCCAGACGCTTGCGCTCGCGCTCCTTCTCCTTCGAGCCGGCGCGACCGGCGCCGGTGTCTGCGGCGGGCGCCTGCGCCGCCGGCGTGGAGGGAGGGCCGGCGGTTTCCTTGCGGCCCGCGCCGGCGGCTCTGGTCGCCGGTGGCGGGACCGGCGTCTTCTCGGGCGCCGCGGCGCTGGCGCGGCGGTGCCGCCAGTCCGAGTAGTTGCCCAGGTGGTTCTCGACCGTCGAGCCATCGATGACCAGCAGCCGCGTCACCACGCGGTCCAGGAAGTAACGATCGTGGCTGATCACCAGCAGCGTCCCCTCGTAGTTCCGCAGCGACTCTTCCAGGGTCTCGCGCGAGGGGATGTCCAGGTGGTTGGTGGGTTCGTCCAGCACCAGCACGTTGCGCGGGAACAGCATGATCTTGGCCATCGCCAGCCGGCTGCGCTCGCCCCCCGACAGCCCGCGCACCGTCCGGAACGGGTCGTCGCCGAAGAAGCGGAACTTGGCCAGGTAGGTGCGGATGACGTCCGGCGACAGATCGGCGCGCACGCTGCGGATCTCGTCCATCAGCGACAGGCTCTCGTTCATCTCGCCCAGCTTCTGGTCGAAGTAGCCGATGCGCACGCCGGTCCCGATCTCCACCGTGCCCGCCAGCGGCGGCAGCTTGCCGATCAGCGTCTTCAACAGGGTCGACTTGCCGGCGCCGTTCGGGCCCACGATCCCGACCTTGTCGCCCCGGTAGATGTTCGCCGACACGTCGACCAGCAGCGGCGCGCCCGGATAGCCGACCGTGATGCGGGGGGCCCGGATCGTCTCCTTGGCGCCCAGATCGTCGCCCGTGCCGAAGTTCAACGCCACCCTGCCGGCGTACTCCCACTGATCCTCGGGTTTCTCCAGCCGCTCCAGCTTGTCCAGCATCTTGCGCCGGCTCTGCGCCTGCTTCGTCTTCTGGCCGGCCAGGTTGCGGCGGATGAAGTCCTCCGTCTTCTCGACGTGCTCCTTCTGGCGCTCGTACTCGGCGCGGGCCCGCTCCAGCCGGGCGTCGCGCTCGACGACGTACTTGTCGTAGCCGAAGGGGTAGCGGACGAACTTGCCGTCCTCCAGCTCGACGATCTCCTTGCACGTCGCGCGGATGAACTCACGGTCGTGCGAGACCAGCACGAAGGCCCCCGGGTACTCGGCCAGGAACGACTCCAGCCGCTCGATGGCGGCCAGATCCAGGTGGTTGGTGGGCTCGTCCAGCAGCAGCAGGTCCGGCTGCCGCACCAGCACCTTGGCCAGCTCCAGCCGGCCGCGCTCGCCGCCCGACAGCGTCTCGACGTGCCGCTGCAGATCCGCCTCGCTGAAGCCCACGTCGGCCGTCAGGCGCTTGACGCGCGACTCGATCTCGTAGCCCCCGCCGCGCTGGTAGCGATCCTGCAGATCGCCGTAGCGCTGCAGATCGCTGGGGTTGCCCTGGCCCAGACGCGGCTCGATGGCGACCATCTCGTCGTGCAGCTTCTGCAGATCGGCGAATGGCTCCAGCAGCGCGTCGATCAGCAGGCCCCGGCCGATGAACTCCTGCGATTGCCGCAGGTACGACACGGAGGCCCGCCCCAGGATGCGCGCGTCCCCGCTGTCGGGGGTCAGGTCGCCGGCCAGCAGCCGCAGCGCGGTCGATTTTCCGGTGCCGTTCGGGCCCACCAGGGCCAGGCGATCGCCGGGCCGGATCAGCAGCGAGGCGCCGGTGAGGATCTGCGTGCCGGGGTATCCGAAGTGAACGTCTGCGTACTGGGCGAGCGACATGGCGAGCTGCGATGATGATGTGGAGGGTGGGGGCGTCGATACGGGCTTTGCCGCGGCGACAGAATGTAATAGAACGTGGCCGCTAGCCATCCCATGAAAGAGTCAGCTCTCGTTTTCAGCTGACACAGACGTCCTCGAAGCTGGGAGAAGAAATCATGTCCGAACCGATGTCCGTCCTGATTGCCGATGATATGTCGAAGCGCGCGGTGGAGATCTTGAAGGAGGCCGGCTTCACGGTCGACGTCAAGGTCGGCATGAAACCGGAAGAGCTGGCCGCCGTGGTCGGCAACTACCACGGTCTCGGCATCCGCTCGGCCTCGAAGGTGACCGCGGCGACGCTGGCCAACCCGGGCAAGCTGAAGATCATCGGCCGCGCCGGCGTGGGCGTGGACAACATCGACACCGCGGCCGCCGCGGCGAAGGACATCCTGGTCATCAACACGCCCGCCGGGAACGCCACGGCGGCGGCCGAGCTGGCCATCGGCCTGCTGTTCGCGCTGGCCCGCAAGATCCCGCAGGCCGCCGGCCTGATGCGCCAGGGCGTGTGGGAGAAGAAGAAGTTCATGGGCGTCGAGCTGACCGGCAAGACGCTGGGCGTGGTGGGCCTGGGGAACATCGGCCGCCAGGCGGCCGAGCGCGCCGTGGGCCTGAAGATGAAGGTCATCGCGTTCGATCCGGCGCTGGCGCCCAACGCGCAGATCCCGGCCGGCGTCGAGGTGGTGTCGTTCGTCGACCTGCTGACCAGGTCCGACTTCGTCACGCTGCACGTGCCGATGACGAAGGAGACGAACAACCTCTTCAACGCCGCGACGTTCGCGAAGATGAAGAAGGGCGCCTGCATCGTCAACTGCGCCCGCGGCGGCATCGTCAACGAGAGCGACGTGCTGGAGGCGCTGAACTCGGGTCAGCTGGGCGGCGCGGCGCTGGACGTGTTCACCAAGGAGCCGCCGGACGCTTCGCCGCTGTTCGCGCACGACAACCTGATCGCGGTGCCGCACCTGGGCGCCTCGACCAAGGAGGCGCAGGAGAAGGTGGCGATCGAGCTGGCCGAGGTCTTCGTCGGTTTCCTCAAGAACGGCGTCGTTCGCAACGCGGTCAACCGCAAGTAATCGCGGTTCCCGTGCTGGAAACACCCTCGCTGCGGCTGCCCGCGGGGATGCGCGACTTCGCGCCCCGCGCGGCGGCGTCTCGTCGTCGCATCGCCGAAACCCTGGTCAGCGTGTTCGAGCGCTGGGGGTACCCGCGCGTCATCACCCCCGCGTTCGAGTATGAGGATGTCCTGGGGCTGGGCCTGGGGCCCGAGGCCCGGGCGCAGACCCTGCGCTTCGTCGAGCCCAGCTCGGGCCGCGTGGTGGCCTTGCGTCCCGACTTCACGCCGCAGATCGCGCGGTTCATCGCCACGCGCTACCGCGACGAGAAGGGGCCGATCCGGCTCTGCTACGAGGGGCCGGTGACGCGCCTGGAGCGGGGCGCGCGGTCGCAGCGGGAGCTGATCCAGGCGGGCGTCGAGCTGGCCGGCCTGGGAGGGCCGGCCGGCGACGTCGAGATGATCGCGCTCGGCGCGGCGGCGCTGCACGAGGCCAGCCTGGCCGAGGCGTCCTTCGAGCTGACCATCGATCTCGGACACCTGGGCCTGATGCGGGAGATCCTGGCGGCCCTGGAGCTGGGGCCCGGGGACGCGATGGCGGTGCGCGCCGCGATCGCCAAGCGCGATCCGGTGGGGCTGGCCGGGGCGCTGCAGGCATCGCGGGCCCCGGCCGCGCTGAAGCGCTTCGTGCGGGCGTTGCCGGATCTGGTGGGGGACGTGGGCGTCCTGAAGGTGGCCGCCAAGCAGGCGCCGGACGGCGCCATCAAGCGCGCCGTCGCCGAGCTGCAGGCCATCGTCGACGCGGTGGCGGCCCGGGCCTTGCCGGCGCGGCTGCACGTCGATCTGGCCGAGGTGCGTGGCTTCGACTACTACACGGGGGTACGCTTCCAGGGCTTCGTGGCGGGCGCCGCCGAGCCGGTGTTGCAGGGGGGCCGCTATGACGATCTGCTGGGTCGTTACGGCCGCCCCAGCCCGGCGGTCGGCTTCGCCATCGACGTCGAGGCGGCGGCGGGCGCGCTGGAAGTGAAGTCCCAGGGCGCCGCGGACGAAACGTAGGAACATCACGCGACCAGGTCGCGATCGAAGAACGAAAGGGTCGAAAGGAACGTCATGCCCGTGGTCATCGTTGTCGGCGCTCAGTGGGGCGACGAAGGAAAAGGAAAGATCGTCGACCTGTTCACCGAGTCGGCGCACGCGGTCGTGCGCTGGGCGGGCGGCGCCAACGCCGGGCACACGCTGGTGGTCGGGGGCAAGAAGTATGTGACGCACCTGATCCCGTCGGGCGTGCTGCACAAGGGCGTCACCTGCGTGCTGGGCGAGGGCATGGTCATCGATCCCGCGGTGCTGTTCGACGAGATCCAGATGTTTCGCCAGCACGGCTTCCTGGAGAACGACAAGGATCTGATCATCGCCGCGCGCGCGCACCTGACCATGCCCTATCACCGCGAGCTGGATCGCTTGCGCGAGGAAGGGCCATCGAAGATCGGCACCACCAAGCGGGGCATCGGCCCGACCTACGAGAGCAAGGTGGCCCGCCGGGGCGTGCGCGCGGGGACGCTGCTGCACCTCGACCGCCTGCGCCGGGACGTCGAGCAGAGCATCGAGCAGATCGGCCCCGAGATCGAGTCGCTGGGCGGCAAGCGGCCCGTCGCCGCCGAGGTGGTGGAGGGCATGCGCGGGCTGGCCGAACGGCTTCGCCCGTTCATCGGCGACGCCTCGCGGTTCGTGCACGATCAGATCACCGCTGGCCGGAACGTCATGTTCGAGGGCGGGCAGGGGGTGTTGCTGGACATCGACCACGGCACCTACCCCTACGTCACGTCGTCATCGACGACCGCGGGTGGCGCCTGCGCGGCGCTGGGCATCGGGCCCCGTCACGTCGACGCCGTCGTGGGCCTGACCAAGGCGTACGTCACCCGCGTGGGCCTGGGCCCGTTCCCCACCGAACTGGACAACGAGATCGGCGAGCGGCTGCGCGCGCGCGGCGCGGAGTTCGGCGCCACCACCGGCCGGCCCCGGCGCTGCGGCTGGCTGGACATCCCGGCCTTGCGGCTGGCCATCCGCCTGTCCGGCATCGAAGGCCTGGCCTTGACCAAGCTCGACGTCCTGGCCGGCCTCGACCACGTGAAGATCTGCGTCGCCTACGAGCTGGGGGGCCGTCGTCTCGACGAGATGCCGCTGGACCTGGACGACCTGGCCCAGGTCAAGCCGATCTTCGAGGAGCTGCCCGGGTGGTCCGACACGGGTACGGCCACGGGCGACACGACGCTGACCGAGGCCGCGCTGCCCGCGAACGCGCGGGCCTTTCTGGAGCGGATCTCGGCCCTGGTGAAGACGCCCGTGTGGGTCGCTTCCGTCGGTCCCGGGCGCCTGGAGACGATCGTCCGGCGCAATCCGTGGCAGTGAGGCCCGTTTCCAACGGCGTCCTAATCCTCGAAATCACTTCGGATTCTGCGGCGATCCGCTTGCGGCGCGTCGGGGCGGACGATATGATATCTGCTTCCTTCGGCGAGGCCTGGCTCACCGTGTGTGCCGGGGATACGTAACGAGGCGGAAATGAAGATCGTTTGCGACTCCTGTTCGACCAAGTACTCGATCTCGGACGACAAGGTCCGGGGCAAAGTTTTCAAGATCCGCTGCAAGAAGTGCAGCCACATCATCGTCGTGCGGGGCACGGGTGACGCCCCCGCTCCCGCGGAGGTCGCCGGCGACGCCGTCTGGCACCTGGTGGTGGACGGCGATCAGGTCGGTCCGCTGACCGACGTCGAGGTGCGCGCGCGGCTGGCTCGCGGCGAGATCACGCCGGAGAACTACGTCTGGAAAGAGGGGTTCGCCGACTGGCTGCGGCTGGTCGACGTCCCCGAGTTCGCGGATCTGGGCGCGGCGGCGCCGCTGGGCAACGAGCTGTTCTCGGACAGCGCGCTGGCGGCGAAGTCGGGTCAGGTCGATCTGGCAGCGGCCGCGGACGGAGAGGGCCCGACGATCGCGGCGCCGCAGGCCAGCGAGGAGCAGGCCGCGTTCTTCGGCGCCGGCGCGGCCGGTCAGGAGGCACGCACCTCGACCCGGTCGACGTCCGGACGCGCGCGCGCGACGGCGTCGTCGTCCGCCGTGGAGGAGGATGCGTTCTCGCTGCCGGCCTCCGCGCCGGCGCGCGCGAACGAAGGCGCCGACCTGTTCGGCATGGCGCCCGTGGCGACCACCCAGGCCGAGTCGGGGCGGGTGAAGACCCGCAACACGAACGGCGCCGGCGGCGGCGCGGCTCGCCACGATGGCGGTCGGGTCGAGAACCTGACCGCGCAGCGGAGCGAGAACTCGGTGCTGTTCTCGCTGTCGAACCTGCAGTCGCTGGCGGCTCCCCCTGCCACGAAGTCGACGGGAACGCCGACCACCGAGGGCTCTGGCCTGATCGACATCCGCGCCATGGCCGCGTCCACGTTGAAGAGCCCCTCTTCTTCGCCCGGGCAGATCGTCTTTGGCGGCGGTGGCGGTGGCGGCGGTTCGACGTCGGGGGCGGACGAGCTTCCGGCGTTCGGCGCCTTCTCGTCGGCGGCGCCCGTGCTGTTCCCCATCCCCACGTCCAGCGGTCCGCCCAAGTGGCTGTACGCGCTGATCGGCCTGGCCTTCCTGTCGCTGGTGATCGTGATCGGCTTCGCGTTCAGCGTGCTGCGGAAGCCGCTGATCGCCGAGCAACCCGTCCAGCCCATCGTGATGGCGCCGCCACCGCCCGCCCCCGGCACCGCGCCGGCGGCGCAGCAGCATGCGGCCGTCCCCGAGGGCCAGCTTCCGCCGCGCGAGCGCGAAGAGGGCTCGGGTGCCCAGGCGAGCGAGCGGAGCGGCGCCGAGAGGGTCGCCAGCAAGGCCGGTCATCACGGCAAGGCGGCAAAGGGAGCGAAGGGCGAGAAGGGGAGCGAGCGGGGCGAGAAGAGCTCCGGGGCCTCCGAGGGCAAATCGGGCGGCGACAGCGCGGCGGCCGCGCCCGCCGAGCCGGAGAAGGCAAAGGCACCGAAGGGGTCGCTGGACGATCTGCTCGAGGGCGCGCTGAGCACCCGCGGCAAGAGCCGGGCGCGCTCCAGCGACGACGACTCGTCCAAGGGCAATTCCCGCGGCGGCGGCGAGTCGGCCGGCGGGGGTGGTCCGCTGGCGAAGAGCGCGGTCGTGGCCGGGATGAACGGTGTGAAGGGCAAGGTCGCGAACTGCTACAACCAGTACAAGGTGCCGGGCATGGCGATGGTGAACGTCGTCATCAGCAAGTCCGGCAAGGTCAGCTCGGCGAACGTGACCGGCAAGTTCGCCGGGACGCCGACGGGAAGCTGCGTGGAGGCGGCGGTGAAGAGCGCCAGCTTCCCGCCCTCGGAAGGGTTGAGCACGCCGTACCCGTTCAATCTGCGCTGAGCGACGCACGCGGCGGCGCGGCGCGGTTCCGGGGCAGGGCATGACGGACGATCCCCGAGAGAGCGCGCCCCTGCTGGCGGCGTTACGGGGCCGCCTGGCCGCCGAGGAATTGCATGTGGTGTTGCCGCTGTCCGCGGCGGCGTTCGACGAGGTGGTGGCCCCCGTCGGGGCGCGCCGCGCCGGTGAGCTGGTCGCGGGCGCTGCCGGCGTCGTCCTGATCGGCGACGGTGGTCCGGGGTTCTTCGCGCGCTTTCGCGACGCCGCGCCCTACGCGTCCGGGGTGGATCACCCGCTCGACGATTTCACGCGTGGCGCCGTCACCGCCGCCGTGAGCGAGGTGCTGGCGCCGCTGGGGCTGGACCGCCATGTGGCCTTCCCCTTCGCCGCCTCGGGCACCGGTCCGCCGCTGCCCTTCCAGCGGCTGGGACGCGCGGCTGGTCTGCCCGAACCTGGGCCGCTGGGGCTGCAGGTTCATCCCGAGTTCGGCCCGTGGTGGGCCTACCGGGCGCTGGTCGTGCTTCCGGTGCCGCTCGACGCGGAGTCGCCGCTGCTGCCGTGGTGTCCGCCCTGTGACCGACCTTGCGTGCGCGGCTGCGCGACCCATCGGTCAGCGGCCGGGGCCGGGCCTCCGCCGGACGGCGCTGCCCCGGCGGGCGCCCTTTGCGGCGACGACTGCGGCGCGCGCCTGCGGTGCCCGGTCGGTCGCGAGCACGCGTACCCGCCCGATCAGATCGCGTTTCACCTGCGGGCGCGGCAAGCCTTGCTGCGCGCGATGGGCGGGCCCTGAAGGGTCGCCGGACCTGCCGCGACATTCTCTTGACCGCGCCGCGAGGCGCTCCTAGGGTGGGCCATGGCCACCAGCGTACGCGCGCACATCACGGGCACCGTCTGGAAGATCGAGGTCGCGGTCGGCGACGCGGTCACGGAAGGGCAGACCCTGGTCATCCTCGAGTCGATGAAGATGGAGATGCCGGTCGAGGCGCCGGGCACCGGCACGGTCAGCGCCATCCTGGCCAAGGAAGGCGCGTCCGTCGAAGAGGGCGCCGTCCTCGTCGAGCTGTCCTGAGCCGAGCGGGCCCGACCAGCGAGCGTCGCGAGCGGAGCAGGCCGCACGACCTGGTTCACGGGACTGCTCAGGGCACGGGAATGGTGGGGGCGCGCGGCAGCCCGGGCTCGGCGGGCGGGCGGGGCGCGTCCTTGTCCCGTTCTTTGTCGCGGTCCTTGTCCCGGTCCTTATCTCGCTCTTGGGCCGGCTCCGGGGGAGCCGGCTTCGATTTCGGCGCGGGCGCCGGTCCGCGTTCCTGACGGACCTTGGCGCCCAGCTCTCCCAGCAGCAGCATCTCGTAGCGCCGGGGCAGGTCGGGCATGGTGATGACCACCTCGGTGGAGGCGCGGCCGTCGTCTTCCGTCAGCGCGACCAGCTCGAGCGAGGCGTGAAACACCTTGCCGCTCTCCGCGTAGTCGAAAAGCACGTAGCCGGCCTTCTCGTCCTTCTCACGGATGGCGAAGCCGCGGTCGACCCGCAGGTAGCGAACGGCGGCGGCCCAGACCGCGCCCGTCGCGTACGGCAGCGCGGCGGCCGACCTGGCGTGCGCGGCGGCAGGCGCCAGCACCAGCACGCCCAGCACGGCCGTCGCGACGGCGGTCCGGGCGCGCCTGCCCGCCGTCATTCGGCCAGCCCCGCCTCGGCCCGATCGCCCGCGCGCTGCGAGCTGCGCAGGACCTCGCCCAGCGATTCATGCTTGCCGCCACAGAACGGCAGCGCCACCACGCCGGCGCCGACGTACCACAGCGTCTGCAGGCCGTGCAGGACGACGGCGTAGGCGAACCCCTTCGTGTTCACCATCGCCGCCGGCAGGTAGGCGGCCAGGGCCATCTTGATCCCGGCGTGGAACTGCCCCACCAGGCCCGGGGCGTTGGGCAGGCTCAGCACCACCCCCGTGAAGGCCATGGTGACGAACGCCGCGCCCAGTGAAATGGGCAGCCCCATCTGGCGCGCCAGCACCCACATCCCGAAGCCATTGCAGGCCCAGTAGGCGATGGTGTGCGCCAGGAAGGCCGCCAGGTTGCGGGGATCGGACAGCACCCGGAAGCCGGAGATCAGCGAACGGATGTGCTCGCTGATGCGCGGCGCGCGCGCCGGCGCCACCGTCGAGATCAGCGAGAACTTCAGGAACAGCCGGATGGCCAGCTCGGTGCGCACCAGCGCCAGCGCCAGGAAGGCCGTCAGGCCGACGAACCCGCACAGCGACAGCCAGGCCGCCACGCGCAGCTCGGGCGAGAAGACGGCGCCCGCGGACAGCAGGTAAGCGACGAAGAACAGGATCGAGATGCACAGACCGTCGATGATGCGTTCGACGGCGATCGTGCCCACGGCCGCGCTCATGCGCACGCTCCTGGCGCGCGCCACGTAGTAGGGACGGACGAACTCACCGAGACGCAGCGGCAACAGCAGGACCGCCATGAAGCCGACCGACGACATGGGCAGCAGCTGCCGGAACCCCAGCGACACGCCCAGGGGCCGCAGCAGGAACTCCCAGCGCCAGGTCCGGAAGGCGTGCGTCGCCATCAAGGTCAGGACGTAGAACAGCACCGCCCCGGCGGTCAGGTGCCGCAGCTCGGCCAGCACCTGGGCGCGGTCGACGCCGTGCAGGGCGTAGGCAACGCACACACCGGTGACCACGACGGAGGCGGCGATCTTGGCGGGAAGCTTCACTTGGAGGGCTCGGACACGCGGTCACCGGCTCCGTTCGGGCAGGTCGCCGGCGATGATGCGGCGGGGGTTGTCGGCCAGCAAGGTCTGTAGCGCAGCGGCGCCCAGATGCTTGCGGATCCAGGCCATGCCGGCGGCGATTCCGGGGATGTCCTGCGGCCCGTGAATGTCGGTGGCCACCGCGTGCGCCAGACCCAGATTCAGCAGCTCGCGCGCGGCCTTCATCTGGGCGCGGCCGTGGGCGCCGTCCAGGGCGCCCAGATCGACGACCAGCGCCGCCGTCTGGCCCAGCGCCTCGGCGCGCTCGAGGTGCGCCTGGATGGCCTGGTAGCGTTCGGGGTGCGCCATCACCGGCAGCTTCCCGCCGAGCCGGATCTCGAACAGCGTCGCCTCGATGCCGGCGGGCATCAACGGGGGCGGGACCTCGAACAGGAAGGCCGGCCCGCCGTCGTAGCTGGGGATCTCCCGCGACTGCACCCGCCCCAGGAACGTCCCGTCCCAGAAGTTCTCCGCCCCCAGGCCCACCGTGAAGTCCGTCCGTCCGCCCACCGCCTGACCCAGCTGCTGGAAGGCGGCGTCGATGGCCGCCCGGGCGGGCAGGTACAGGCCCTCTCGTTGGTGCGGCGTGGCATAGAGCTGGGAGAAGCCGAGCCCGACTATCCCCTCCACCATCTCGCGGGTCGTCTCGAGATCCGGCGCGCCGTCGTCCACACCGGGCAGGTAGTGGGCATGCAGATCGACGAACCCCGCGCTGGGGCCAGAAGTTGACATCGGCGGGCCGGGACCATAGCTCGCCCGAGGGAACCGCGCTACAATCCCCGGCCGTACTCGCTTGCCCCAGGGAAGGTCGTATCGTCGGCGCCGCACCCCCCACATTTCAGGTGTTCCGTGCACCTGGGATGTCGGAGCGATGCCTTCGAGCGCGCACCGCGGGCACGAGACGACGCCCCCCAATCGCCCGAACGTCGCTGGAGGAATGATCGAAAATGAGTGATCCCGTCGTGCTGCCGAAGTTCGAGCTCCCCGGCGAGAAGCCTCATTGGGCCGTGCGCGCCGCCTGGATCTCGACGGCCGTTCTGGTGGTGGCGATCGTCGGCCTGGTGGGAATCCTCATGCACCGGCATACGCTGGAGGTGGAGGCGCACGTCAGGCGCGAGGAGGCGATCGCGCGCGTGAAGGCGGAGGCGGACGCCAAGGTCGCAGCAGCAGCAGCGGCGGCGAAGGCGGCCAAGGAGGCGGAGTTGGCCGACAAGCACGCCCAGGAGGCGGCAGCCGCCGCCGCGAAGGCCGCGGCCCTGGCCGCGAAGGCGGGCGAGCCGGCGGAGACGGACGCCGACGGCAAGGCCAAGAGTGGGAAGACCACCAGCCACCGCAGCCATTCGGGCCACGGCGGTAAGAGCAGCAAGACGGCCGCCAAGGCCTCGGGCTCGACGGCGTCGAAGGACAGCGGCGGGGGCGGCGTGAAGGACAACAGCAGCAGCCTCAAGCCGAAGAGCGGAAAGCCCGATCCGATCGACGACATGCTGCGCAAGATGAAGTGACGGGACATGACGAACGCTCCCCACGGCGTCGCCGTGCTAAATAAAACGCAGCCAATCCGGAGACATCACCCTTGAGCGATCAGACGTCGCAGCGCCGCGAGGAGAACTCGGTCCTGATAGCCCTGAAGGAATTGCGGGGCATGGAGGACGCGCGCGTGAAGCGCGAGCAGGAAGAGGCACGCGCCCGGATCGAGGCCGAGCGCGCCGCCAAGGAAGCGGCGGCGCGGAAGGCGCGCGAGGAAGAAGAAGCGCGCGTGCGGGCCGAGGAGGAGCGCCTGCGTCGCATCGAGGAGGAGAAGCAGAATCGCCTGCGCGAGGAGCAGCTCCGCATCGAGGAGGCCGAGCGCCGCGCGCGCGTCGAAGGCGAGATGAAGCTGCAGGAAGAGCGGATGCGTCTGGAGATCCAGTCGCGCGCGCAGCATCGTTCGCCGGTGAAGGCCGTGGTGGGTGCCGTGGTGGTGGTCGCCATCGTCGGCGGCATCATCCTTTACCGCGTCAACTCCCAGAACAAGGCCGAGGCGGCCGCGGCTGCCGCGGCGGCCGCGCACGATCGGCAGCTCGCCGACGAGCGCGCCAAGGCCCGCGAGGCCGAGTTCAACGCCAAGCTGGCCGCCATCACGAAAGAGATGGACGACAGGCTGAGCAAGGCCAAGAGCGAGGCCGAGCGCGATCGCATCCGTCGCGACGCCGAGGCGAAGCAGGCGGACGCCGAGCGCAGCGCCGGGAAGACGCACACCAAGAAGGGCGACTCGTCGTCGCCGTCGTCGCCCAAGGCGCCGAAGTACAAAGATCCCGGCAAGCGCGACATCAACGACGACATCCTGAACGGCCTGTAAGCCGGCCCGCCGGACGGCGGCGCGGCGTCGACCGCGTCCGTCGCTCAGTTGGGCGCACCGGCACCCGCCGGGAATTCTTCTCGGTGCGGCGCCGGTCCCGGCGCGTGCGGTCCATGTGGTAGAAATCGTCGCGCATGGTCGACACTCTCGGTGATCCCCTGTTCGAGGTGAAGCGGGCGCGCCTGCTTCAGCTGCTAGCCCGCCTGTCGTACGAGAAGCGGGACGTGACGCTGGCGTCCGGGCGGAAGAGCGACTTCTACATCGACTGCAAGCAGACCGTCCTGACGGCCGAGGGCCACTTCCTGGCGGGCTCGCTGTTCGTGTCGGTGATCCGGGAGCGCACACCGGAGGTCGAGGGAATCGGCGGCCTGACCATGGGCGCCGATCCGCTGGCGTCCGCCGCCTCGACGCTGAGCTACGTCGCCGGCAGGCCGCTGACCGCGTTCTACGTGCGCAAGGAAGCGAAGGGACACGGCACCGCCCAGTGGATCGAGGGGGCGAAGTCGTTGCGCGCCGGCATGCCGGTCGCCATCGTGGAGGACGTGGTCACCACGGGGGGCTCGGCGCTGAAGGCGATCGAGCGGGCGCGCGCGTTCGGGCTGGACGTGCGGCTGATCGTGGGTCTGGTCGATCGCGAAGAGGGCGGGCGCGAGGCGCTGGAGGCGGAGGCGCCCCTGGTCACGCTGTTCCGCAAGCGGGACTTCGCGTGACCGCGACGAGGACGGCCGGCGCATCGGCGCGGGGCAGGCGGCGCGGCGCCCTGACGTTGGTGGCGGCGCTCGGCGCCGGGCTGGCGGTCAGCTGCATCTCGCGGGCGCCGGTCTTCGTCGAGTTCGGGCCGACCTCGCGCAAGTTCTACAGCAGCGACTACGAGGACGTGTACAAGCGCTGGACGCGACACGAGACCGTCCTGCACGACACCGACACCGCGCTGGAGGCGTGGGCAACCTATCGCAGCGCCGAGTTCCGGGAGGCGTTCGTGGCCCGGTACACCGAGGCCTACCAGCTGGACGACGGCGAGGCGGAGCGGCTGCGCCAGACGCAGCATGAAGCCGCCGCCGCCACCTACGACTTCGTCGTGACCACCCAGAGCAACAACTACAAGTGGAACGACATCGAGAAGAAGACCTCGCCCTGGCGGGTCTCCTTGATCGACGGGGCCGGGCACGTCGTGACGCCGGACGAGCTGCGCGAGGAGCGTTTCCCCGATCTGTTCCAGCAAGCTTTCTACCCCGCCAAGACGGCGTTCTCGAAGACGTACTCGATCCGCTTCAATCATTCGGTCGAGCACGACGAGGCGTTCCTGGGCGAGCGTTCGGGCTCGCTGACCTTGCGTCTGGCCGGCCCCTTCGGGCACCTGGATCTGACCTGGCGCAATCGCCCCGCCCAGTGAGGCGGCTGACCGCGACGGCGGTCAGGTCTTGCGAACCGAGCCGCGCACGCCGCCACCGCCCTCGAGATCGTCGAACGTCTCGACGGACTCGCGCTTGTACAGGTCCGCCTCGCGCTCGAAGAAGTCGGCCTCCATCGCGCTGAAACCCGTCGAGGGCGTCCGCGTGCGTGGCGCCGGCTCGGCGCCCCCCGGCACCGGGGTCTTCCGGCGCAGGACCGGGGGCTTCAACGGAAGGGGCGCGGCCGTGGCGCCGGCGGGAGTGACCCGGGCCGGCACGCCGTCACCCGCCGGATTGGAGGGCGGGGCCGCCACCGGGGCGGCGGGGGTGTGCGGGACCGGCAGCGGCGCCTCGACGACCGGCGCCGGGGACCGCGCTTGTGGCACGGCGCCCAGCTCGACCATGACCGACGGGGCGGCTGGCTTCGGCGACTTCTCGAGCTTCTTGCTGAGGGGAAGCGGGGCGGCGACCTGGATCTCGCCCCGCGCGATGCTGCTCGACGGGGTGCGGGGACGCTCCTCGACGGGCGCCGGCGCGACCTCGGGAGGCGGTGTCGCGGGCATCGACTCGTCGTCGGGGATCGGTCGCGCCAGCAAGGGCAGGGCCGCCGGCTCGGGAGCGACGACCGCCGCGGGCCTGGTCAGGTCGGGGGCCAGCCTGGCCCCTTCCCCCGGGTTGCGGATCGGGTAGTCGCGGCGGGTGGAGGTGCGCCTGACCGCGCGCGGTATGGCCGCGCCCGCAGCCGGTGCGGCGGCGCCGGGCTGGTTCAGCGGCGCCACGGGAGCGGACGGCCGCCGGGGGGCGCCGCTCGAGAGATCGCGCTGCGCCAGCGGCTCCGGCGGCGGGGTGGGGCGATCGTCGTCGGCGGGGCGTTCGGCCCGGGCCGGCGGCGCGGGCGCGCGCTGGAACCAGGCCGCCAGGGCGGAGGGGCCCGGGGGCGCGGCGGGCGGCTTCGGCGCGGGGACGGCGTCCGCGCGGATCGCCTCGGCGGCGGCGAACTGGTGCACGATGCGCAGGGTATCGAAGACGCGGAACGGGCTCTCTTCCAGGACCTGGGCCAGCGTGCGGCTGCCGTCGAACATGCGCAGCAGGGGGACGACCTCGCTGGGCAGCGACGAGGTGGGCCGCGCGTCGCTGCTGGGTCGATACACCGTGCCGGCGACGCCCAGGTCCTTCACGTCGTGCGCGAAGTCCCGCAGGAAGCGGTCGCACTCCTGCAGCAGCTCGTCGCTCTTCAGGGAAAGCTGGCCGGCGCGCCGGACCACGTTGCGGAATTTCAGGCGCAGCTCGGCCTCGTCCCACAGCAGCGCCTGGTGCAGGGCCGCCATTCCCGACAGCGCGCCAATCTGCACCGATGACAGCTCACCGTCGATGAAGCGCAGCTCGCCCCGTCGCGTCCCCCTGAGCAGCTCGACGGCGGCCGAGCGCCCCGACGCGGAAAGGGCCCGGATCAGGTAGTAGACGCCACCCAGCTCGCTGAGCTTCAGCGCCACCTCGGTGTCCGGGGAAGGGCGGCTTCCGGGGACGGTCGCCGCCGCCACCAGCTTCGAGGCATCGAGCACGTCGCGCAAGAACACGGGCGAGGCCAGCAGCCCGAACGCGCCGGCCTGCACGGCGGGACCCCGCCAGCGCGCCGGTCCGATGGCCACGGAGGCCACGTTGCGGGTCCGCGGGTTGACGGTGATCTCGCGGATCAGATCGATCCCCGCCTGTTCCGGATCGCGCAGGGCCACCAGCACCAGGGGCGGGCCTTCCGCCTGCACCAGGGCCATCACCTTCGCGCCGTCGCTGGTGCGCACCACCTTGCAGCCCTCTTTTTCGAAGACGTACGCCAGCGTATCGAGCCCGCTGGGATCAGGATCGTACAGCAGTAGGTGCGAGAGCTTGGCCATCGGGACTTGCGCGTCGTCGGAGGGCGGATCGAACGGGGGCCTCGGACGAGGGAGAAATTATACGCGCCTCGCTGTTTCCGCCAAGCCGGGTGCGGTCTGGATTGCGAACGAATCGTCACCTGGGCCGCCGCGGCGTCGGTCCTCGCGGCGGGGCGGCCGGGCGGCGTCACGGCATCAATTCGGTGGCGGGGCCGCTCACTGATTGACGACCTTTTCGACGGTGCTAGCTTTCACGGCCCCCGGCGACCGGCCTCGGGCACCCTCAATGACCGCCCTCCTCGGACCCGACCTGACCCCGATCGCATCCACGGACGACCTCGTCGCCTACTTCGCCCGGGGCGCCAAGGCGCCGGAGCGATGGCGCATCGGGGTGGAGCAGGAGAAGATCGCCGTGTATGCGGACGGCGGGACCCCGCCCTTCGTCGGCGAGCGCGGCATCGAGGAGCTGCTGCGCCGGATGGCCCCGAAGGGGTTCGAGGCCATTCGAGAGGACGGTCATCTGCTGGCGTTGAAGCGGGCCAGCGAGAGCGTCACCGTCGAACCCGGCGGCCAGGTCGAGTTCTCCGGGCCGGCCCTGGGCACGGCGATCGCGTGCCGCGACTCGCTGCTGGCCCACGTCGACATCGTCAGCGACGTCGCCCGCCAGCTGGGCATGACGTTCCTGGGCGTGGGGCTGCGGCCGTTCGGGACGGTGGACGAGATCCCCTGGCTGCCCAAGCGCCGCTACGGGGTCATGCGCGACTACTTGCCGAGCAAGGGCAGGTTGGCCGCGCAGATGATGAAGCGCACGGCCACCGTGCAGGCGAACCTGGACTTCGACAGCGAGCAGACGGCGGCCGACAAGATGCGCACCGCCCTGGGGGTGACGTCCATCGTGACGGCGCTGTTCGCCGCCTCGCCCATCAGCGAGGGGAAGCCGAACGGCTACCAGTCGTTCCGGGCGGCCATCTGGCTGGAGACCGACGAGGCGCGCTGCGGCCTGCTGCCGTTCGCGTTCGAGGAGGGGTTCGGGTTCCGCCAGTACGCCGAGTGGGCCCTGGACATCCCGATGTTCTTCGTGGTGCGCCGCGGGACGTACCATCCCGCGGGCGACTTCACCTTCCGCCGCTTCCTGCGCGAGGGCTTCCAGGGCGAGAAGGCCACGATGGGCGACTGGGAGACCCACCTGTCGACGCTGTTCCCCGAGGTCAGGCTGAAGCGCTACATCGAGGTGCGCGGCGCCGACGCCGGCCCGATGGACATGGCGGTGGGGCTGGCCGCGCTCTGGCGCGGGCTGCTGGAGGACACCGAGGCGCGGCGGGCCGCCTGGTCTCTGGTGAAGAATCACTCTTTCGCCGAGCGCGAGGCCCTGCGCCGTGAGGTCCCCCGCGCGGGCCTGAGGGCGACCCTGGGCCGCCGTTCCTTCAAGGAGCTGGCGCAGGAGCTGGTCGCCATCGCGCACCAGGGACTGCTGCGGCTGCCCGAGGGCGCGGCCGACGCGCCGCTGCTCGAGCCCCTGGCCGCCCGCGCCCGGTCGGGGCGCACCGCCGCCGACGACATGCTCGCCGATCACGAGAAGGCGAAGGGCGACCCGGCGGCGCTCGTGAAGCGCTGGAAGTTGTAGAGGGCTCGGCGCCGGGGATTCCGGCACCGCGCTGGGCCCCGCGAACCGGGGCGCCCGTCCTCGCGGCCGGGCCGCTGGCACCGGTCCTGATGCCGGGCTCGGGGTCAGGAAGGGGCGTAGCCCGGTTCCTGCTCTGAGGTGCCGCCCGGATTTGAACCGGGGAATGAGGGTTTTGCAGACCCTTGCCTTACCACTTGGCCACGGCACCGGATGATGCGAGGCCCGTGTCTAGCACAGGCGCTCGCGCGCGTCAGGCCTCAAATTGTTTCGGTCGCGGGGCGGCTCTCTTCGGGGGGGGCGGTGGGCGCGCCGGCCCTCAGGTAGCGGGACGCCATCTCGAATTCGAAGAACGAGATCATGTGCGTGTCGATCACCTTCCGCCACAGCTCGTGCGCGTCGTCGGGCTTGCCGTCGCCCAGCAGCTGCATGGCCCGATAGAAGTAGACCTCGGCCCGCTTCCCGGGCGTGTCGGCCTTGGCCAGCAGCTGGGCGTAGTCGAGCTTGCCGATCTCGAACGCGCACAGGTGCCGGTACCAGGCGGCGCCCCGCTGCGGCCGGATCTCGGGGTGGCGCAGATCCATGGTGCGCAGGAACGCGTCGGCGGTGGGGTCCGGCACCTTCTGGGCCCTCCGGCTGAGGTCGTAGATCCACAGCGACGAGTAGACCTTGACGTACTCGGAGACGTTGCGGTCGGGGCGTGACAGCGCCCGCCGGTAGATGTTCACGGCCGCGTCGATCTCGCCGTTCTGCACCAGGAACGCCACCGCGTCGATGTACGACTGGTCGCGGTCGCTGTCCTGCTCGATCGCCTCCTCGAACTTCTGGATGCCGTCGGCGTGGCGCCCCAGCACGTACAGGATGCGGCCGATCTCGAAGGTGGCCTCGGCCGAGCGCGCGAAGTTCTTCCGGTGCAGGTGCTCCAGCATCAGCCGCTCCCAGCCCGCGGCGGCGATGCGCCACGCCCGCTCGGCGCCGTTGCGGTCGCCGCCCTGATCCAGCGCGTCGCCCAGCAACCGCTCCAGCCGCGACTCGCCCTCGACGCCGCCGATGGTCTCACGCGCCCCGCGCGCCGCCTGCATCGAATCCAGGCTCTGCTGCAGCAGGCGCGTCGCCTCCTGCGGCTGCCCGCGCTTCATGAACAGCCCCGCCAGGTCCGCGGTCACCTCGGCCTTGTTCTCGGGCTCGGCGCCGCGCGCGCGCTGGAGCAAGGGCTCGGCGCGATCCAGCAGGCCCGCGTTCACGTAGCTGCGCCCCAGCTCGAAGTCGATCTGGCCCTCCGACACGTGCAGCTCGGTCCCCTGAAAGCGCCGCCGCGTGTCGGACGCCTGCTGGCGCAGGCGCTCGGCCTGGTCGGCCGCCACCGGCCCCGCCCGCTCGGGATCGAGGGCCAGCCGCAACCGCAGGAAGTACAGGTCCAGCAGCTCGCTCGAGATGCGCGCCATCAGCTCGCCCTGACCCTTGCCGGCGCGGTCGAGCAGCTGCTGGGCCTCCTCCAGCTCGCGGATGGCGAGGAACGGCGCCGACACCAGCTTGGCCAGCTCGGACGACAGCAACAGCGTCTCGATGTCGTCGGGGTTGCGCTCGAGGCCGATCTGCAGCACGCGGTACGCGACGCCCAGGTCGGGCGCGTCGGTGGCCGTGCCGCCCAGCGGATCGACGCGCGGCAGGAACCGCCGCGCCAGGGCCAGGATCGGCCCCGGTCCGCCGTTCGGGGGCAGGGCCGCGTTGATCAGGGCGCGCAGCTCCTGCTCGTCGCCTGGCTTGCCGGCCAGGGGGGCGATGGCGGCCGCCGCGCGATCGAGGCGCCCGCAGCGCAGGTAGGTCGCCGCGACGTTGGGGACGGCCCGCTGCATCTCGTCGCCTTGCGCGATCAGCAGGTCGCCGAGCGCCCGCCGGGCCTCGTCGTTGCCGGGCAGAGGCTTGCCCAGGATCGACGCGAACTTCTGGCGGCGAGCGGTCAGCAGGCCGGCCAGGCGATCGGCGACCGTCGGGGCAGGCCAATCACCCAGCACCGACTCCAGCAGGTCGACGGCCGTCATGTTGCGGCGGCTGCTCGCCTCGCCGGTGGCGCCCGCCTCGTCCATCCAGGCCAGCAGCTTGTCGATGCGGTCGCTCCACTCGCGGTCTTGCGGGTCGACGGTGGCCAGCACGTTCAGCGCCAGCGCGGTGGGGGACTCGGCGCCCCGCGGCCCGAACAGGCCCACCACCAGCCGGGCCGTCGCGGCCAGCAGCTCGCGCTCCGCGGGCGGGATTGCGATCGGGGCGGCCCACAGCTCCTCGGGCTCGTACAGGTTGGCGGCGTCGCGCAACGAATCGTAGATGCGATCGAACACGTCGGTGTTGCCCAGCTCGGTCGCCTCTTGCCGCAGCTTGTCCGCCGACAGCCCCTGTCCCTTGATGGACCCCAGCAAGTAAGTGATCAGCTTCGCTCGCAAAGGCGCGCGTTCCGGGGAAGACATAGGCAGGGCCTGCAAGACCAGGCGTCCCTCCACGAAGTCGTCCTCGAACTGAACGGCGCCGACCCGCGAGGCGTCGGCCTGCGCGCGCTGCGCGGGCCCGCTCGGCGCGAGGCGCCGCTGGTGGGCGCACGAGGCGAGCGCCAGTGACGAGGCCAGCAGCAGCATCGCCCCCAGCGCCGAGGGCCTGGACTTGGTTCGAGCCGCCCTGGTGTGGTCGGGGGAGGGGGCCAGCACGATGCGCGCGCCAGAGCGCGCGGACACGAGAGACATTCCGGGAGTCTAATTCACGCTTAGACGATCACCTATGACCCTTTGGTGCGCGGGCCCTGGGGGGCAGGCGTGATTCTTTCCCGGAACGTCGAGATGGAGCATGATCCCGGCATGCGCGGTCATGGGATGCGGGGCGGCTGTTCCGTCCTGGTTGCAGCGGCCTTGATCACGGCGGCCGCGTGTGGCGGGGGCAGCGGCAAACCCTTCGGCGGCGGGTCCGATTCTGGCGGGGCCGGGGCGGCGGCGAGCGGTGGCGGCGCCGGCCAGGTCGCCGGTGGGGCCGGCGGCGGTATGGCCTCCGGCGGAGGTGGGGCAGGCGGGACCTCCCCGACGGGTGGCGCGCCCGGACACGGCGGCGGCTCGACCGGTGGCGCGACGGGCAGCGGGGGCGTCATGGCGACCGGCGGGGTCGTGGGGCAGGGCGGTCATGCGGGGCGCGTTGGCTCGGGCGGTGGCCCCGCGACGGGGGGCGCGTCCGGCCAGGGCGGCGTGATCGGTGTCGGTGGCATCATCGGCGTGGGTGGCATGCCCTTGCCGGGCAGCGGCGGCAAAGTGGGGACGGGCGGGAGCGTGGCGACCGGTGGCATGGTGGGCACGGGCGGCGTCGCGGGGACGGGCGGCGCCTCGGGGACGGGGGGCGCCGCGGCCTGCGCGACGCTCGCCACGATGTACGACAGCGCGCTGGCGGCGGCCAAGGCCTGCCCGCTCAACTCGCTGGTCAACCCGTGCACGTACGCTTATCCGTCGACGCTGACCTGCGCGAACGCGTGCAACACCTATGTTGCCGATCGCAGCAGCGTCGACACGCTGGTGCAGAAATGGAACAGCGCCGGCTGCTCGGCCTACGTGCCCGCGTGCCCCGCCTGTGCGCCGCCGGGCAGCGGGGCCTGCCAGCCGATCGCGGTGACCGCGCAGGCGCAGACGGACGTCGGTGTGTCCCCAAACGGCCGCTGCGTCGACAGCGCCACGATCAGCAGCACGTTGACGGGCCAGCGTGGGCGCTGGTCGCAGTCGCGGTGGGCCCGGCCGCGCGGCGCCCAGCCGCTGATCATCGGACACCGCGGGGCCAGCGCGCACGCGCCCGAGAACTCGCTGCAGGCGTTCGCGCGCGCCGCGGCCGACGGCGCCGATGGCGTCGAGCTGGACGTACTGCGCTGCGCGTCCGGCGAGGTGGTGGTCTTCCACGACGACGATCTGGCGCGGCTGGGCGGTCGGCCCGAGCGCATCGCCCGGCTGTCGCTGGCCCAGCTGCGCGCGCTGCGCCTCACCTCGGGCGCCACCATTCCGACGCTGGCCGAGGCGCTGGAGGCGTGCGGGCCGTCGCTGCTGGTCAACGTCGAGCTGAAGGCGTCCGCGGTGCCGTGGTCCGAGCTGCGCGCTCTGGTGGCGGCGGTCGCGGAGGTGACCGATACGGCGGGCACGCGCGAGCGCATCCTGATCTCGTCGTTCCACCCTTACGCGGTGTGGGCCTGGCAGCGGCGCGTGCCCGGCGTCCCCGCGGGGTTGCTGTTCGAGGCCGAGGGCCCCGTGCATCTGCGGCGGGCCTGGGCGCTGCCCTTGCTGCGCCCGTTCTCGGCGCACCCGCAGGACGTCCTGTGCGAAGCGGCCTCGCTGCGGCGCTGGCATGCCCGGGGCTATCGGGTGGCGGTCTGGACGGTGGACGCCCCCGCCGAGCTGCAGCGTCTGGCGGCCGCGGGGGCCGACGCGTTGATCACGAACGATCCGGGCGCCGCCCGGGCGGCGCTTCGGGCGCCGTCCTGACGCCCGGTCACGCCGAGACCGCTGCGGGAGGGGCGCCGTTCAGGGCAAGATGCTGTGCGTGGCGGTCGCCATCGCGATCACCGTCCCGGCGTCGTCGGTGGCCCGCGCTTCCACGACGGCCAGCCGCTTGCCGACCTTCACCACCTGCGCGCGCGCGCGCAGCGTGCCCGACTTCACGGGGGCCAGGAAGTTGGTGTTCATCTGCGCGGCCGCGTTGAAGTGGCCGCCCGGGTGCACGGCCGTCGCCACCGCGTGCCCCATGGCGGTGTCCAGCAGCGCCATCACCACGCCCCCGTGCAGCATGTCGTAAGGGTTGTAGTGCGCGGGCTCGACCGTGTATTCCCAGACGACGCCGCCGTCGGGCGCGGCGCGCGGGACGAACGGCAGCGGCCCCTGGGGCTGGTCCAGCACGGTCGCGAACGGCGTCGCCGGCGGGCGGGGAAAACGGCTCACGGCGCCCCGCCCGCGGGCCACACGCCGTCGACGAAGTACAGACCCACGAACACCTTGGGATCGATGGCCAGCCCCGCGGCCATCTTGGCGTGCAGGAAGGCGCGCACCTGGCCGAGCGGCACCAGGTGCACCGTGATGTCCTCGGTCTCGTCGCCCCCGCCCGGTCCCACCCGGGTCAGGCCGGTGGCGCGAAAATAGGTCAGCATCTCGGATGAAAGACCCACCGAGCTGGGCGTCTCCAGCAGCGGCGCCCAGCGCGCGGCGCGGAAGCCCGTCTCTTCTTCCAGCTCGCGCTCCGCGGCGCGCTCGAACGGCTCGTCCTCGCTGCCGCGCACGTCGCCCACCAGCCCGGCGGGCAGCTCGATGGCGCGGCGCCCGATGGGCACCCGCGGCTGCTCCACCAGCACCAGCTCGCCCGCCTCGGTGGTGGCGACGATGACGACCACGCCCGTCGAGGCGTGGCGGCGTACGAACTCCCAGCCGTTCTCGTCGACGAGCTCGACGTACTTGCCGCGCCCGATGATCTTCTGCTTCGCCGTGTCGTTCGGCATCGGGCCACGTTAGGGACGATCGCGCGGCGCCGCAAGCGGCAGCGCGCCCCGCATCACCTCGACGACGCGGCTCTCGTTCGCCCCGGCGTGGCCCGCGGCCACCAGCTGCCGCAGGGCCCGTGCCGCCACCTCACCGTACGCCGCCTCGAAGCCGAACTTCCGCGCCAGCGCCAGCGCGTACTCGACGTCCTTCAACCGCAGCGCGACGCTGAACACCACGTCCTGCTCATGCGCGCCACGCAGGAAGCGACGGACGTTGCGCGCCACCTGCGGGCTGGCCGCCTGACTGGTCTCGAACGCCGCGCCCACGGCCGGACCGTCGAGGCCCACGCGCTCCGCCAGCGCCAGCCCCTCGGCCGCGCTGCCGATCTGCACCGCCCCCATCAGGTTGATGATCAGCTTGTAGGCCGTGCCGGTCCCCGGCCCGCCGAAGTGGAGCACCCGCTGCGCGAGCGGCGCCAGCAGGTCGCGCGCGGCCTCCAGGTCCGCGCCGCCGGCGCCCATCAGCAGCGTCAGCGTCCCCGCCGCCGCCGCGTCCGGCAATCCGGTCACCGGCGCATCGAGGTAGCGCAGGCGGCGTGCCTCCGCCGCGCGCGCCAGCTCGAGGGCGCGGTCGTGGGAGATCGTCGAGCACTCGATGACGAAGGCGCCGGGGGCCAGGGCCGCCAGGCCGCCCCGGTCACCGTCCCACACCGCGCTCGACGACTGGTCGTCGGCCGTCATGCTGAACGCGGCGTCGGCGCCGGCGCACGCCTCGGCGGGCGTCGTCGCGGCGCGCGCGCCCGCCGCGACCAGCGGCAGGGCTTGCTCCCCGCTGCGGTTGTACACGGTCACCGCGTAGCCCGCCGCCAGCAGCCGCGCCGCCATGCCCCGGCCCATCCGTCCCAGGCCCAGAAACGCCACCTTGCCTGTCGTTGCGCTCATCGGACAGCGACGATACGCGCCTTCGCTCAGAACGTCTGGTACGGGATCACGTCGATGGCGCTCGGCTGGATCTTCGCCTCGAGCAGGCGGGGGCGCAGCGCGGCGGCGGTCGCGACGATGGTGATGGCCAGGTCGTGCGCGTGAATGCGCCTCGCCACGACGGCGCCCAGCTGCGCCGAGGTCACCGCCTGGATCCGCGCGGGCAGGTCGTCGACGAACCCGGGCGGCAGCCCCACGATCTCGGCGGTGACCCGCGCGTCCAGTCGGTGGGTCGGGTCGTCCATCTCGGTGCCCAGGGCGCCGGTCAAGAAGCTCTTCGCGAAGGCCAGTCGGTCGGGGGCGATGCCCTTCTCCATCAGCCCGACGTACAGCTTCAGCGCCAGCTTCAGGGTGGGCACCGCCTTGGCCGTCGCCGCCTGCACCCACCCCGTCAGCGCGCCGCGCTCCAGCCGTTCGGACAGCGTCATGTACGCGCCGTAGGCCAGGCTGCGCTTGGTGCGGATCTCGTCCATCAGCGTGGCCTTCATTCCGCGCCCCCCGAAGCTGGTGGCCAGCACCAGCAGCGGGACGTAGTCGGGGTCGGTCGCGGGCACGGCCAGCTGGCCGAAGAAGATCTGGGCCTGCTCGCGGTCAGGCTTGTCGACGATCTGGATGCGCCAGCCGTGGGGCTGTTGCGGCTCGCGCAGCGCCAGCGGGTTGGGGCCCGGGGCGGGGCGCGCCGGCAGCGCGCCGAAGTGGCGGCCCACCGCGGCCGCGAACTCCTCCGCCGAGACGTCGCCGCCGGCGGCCAGGATCACGTTCGGTCCCACCACGCGCTGTCCGAAGAACGCGCGCAGGTCCTCGCGTCGCACGCGCGCCACGCTGGCGCGCGCCCCCTCGGCCGGGTAGCCGCACGGGTGATCGCCGTACAGGTTGCGCTCGAAATAGCGGGCGCCCAGCGCGACGTCGTCGTTGTCGGCCTCGTCGATCTGGGCCAGCACGTCGCGCCGGGTGCGCGCCACCTCGGCCGGGGTGAAGTCGGGGCGCAGCAGCACGTCGGCGGCGACGGCCAGCAGCTCGTCGAGGTGCTGCACCAGCACGTCGCCCTCGAAGCGGGTCGAGTCGGGATCGACGGTGACGTCCAGATTGGCGCCCAGCGCGTCGAGGCGCGCGTCCAGCTGCGCGCGCGACTGCCCGGCGGCGCCCCGGCGCGCCGCCGCGGCCGCCAGGTGGGCCAGGCCCTCCTTCTTGTGAGGATCCCAGCCCGAGCCCGAGCGGACCGCCACCACGACGTGCACCAGCGGCAGGGTCCGGTTCGTCTCGACCAGCAGCAGCGAGCCGGCGGGCCCGGCGCGCCGCTCGACCGCGGGCGCACCCTGGGGTTGCGCGAACGCGCCCCGGCCCAAGGCCAGCAGCGCGACCACCACCGTGGCGACGCGAGCCGACTTCACGGCGTGCCGCCCTTCGGCCGCGCCACCACCACGGAGCGCGCGCCCGAGCCCAGGTACGCGCGGGCCACCCGGGTCACGTCGGCGGGGGTGACGCGCGCATAGGCCGCGCCGCGCTCCAGCAGCGTCCGGAAGTCGCCGGTGATCGCGTCGTAGCGGCCCAGCGCGTCCGCGCGGCCCTGACTCGACGACAGCTCCCTCCAGAACGACGTGGCCAGCCGGTTGCGCGCGCCGTCCAGCTCCGGCGCGGACACCGGCTGGGCGATCAGCCGGGCGATCTCCTGCTGCATCACCTCCTCGGCCGCCGCTGCCGGCGTGCCCTTCTTCGCCTGGACGATGACCGTCCACAGGCCGGCGTCGCGCGTCTGCGACACCTCGGCGTCGACGGAGGACGCCAGCTCGCGCTCGACCATCAGCGCGCGGGGCAGACGCGCCGACGGCCCGCCCGCCAGCAGCTCGTCGACCAGCTCGTAAGCCGGCCGATCCGGATCGCCCAGGCCCGGCGCCGGGTAGCCCACCATGAACCGGTCGGCCGGCACGGGGCGTTCGATGGCCGCGCGCACCTCGCGCTCGGGGGCCCGCTCAGCGGCGATGACGTTCGCCGCTTCACCCTTGTTCGCGGGCAAGCCGCCGTAGGCGGCGGCCAGCAGACCCAGGGTCGACCCCTCGTCGAAGCGGCCGGCGATGACCACGACCGCGCGCGCCGGGCGATAGTGCGCCTGGTAGAAGTTGCACACGCTGTCCTTCGTGACGGCCTTGATGTCGGCCATGCGCCCGATCACCGGCCAGCGGTACGGATGGGCCCGGAACGCCTGGCCCCACACCAGCTCTTCCAGCTCGCCGTCCACGTCGTCCTGGGCGGACTGCAGCCGCTCCTCGACGACGATGTCCCGCTCGGTGTCGACGTCGCCCTGGCCCAGCTCGAGGTTGACCATCCGGTCCGCTTCCAGGCGAACGGTGTCCGCCAGCAGCGCGGGCGGGATGTCGTCGACGTACGAGGTGAAGTCGTACGACGTCATGGCGTTGGCGCTGCCGCCCGCCGCCTCGAGCCGGCGATCGAATTCACCCGTGGGATAGCCGCCGCGCGTGCCCGCGAACATCAGGTGCTCGCACAGGTGAGCGAGCCCCGTCTGCCCGCCGGCGGCGTTCTCGTCGCGCGAGCCGACCCGGAACGTGGTGACGTAGCTGATGCTGCGCGCGCTGGCGTCCGGGACCGTGATGATCTCCAGCCCGTTGGCCAGGCGCCATTTCCGCACCAGCAGGGGCCCCAGCGGCGCCGCGGCGACCTCGCTGACGCCGGGGGCGCGCACGGGGGGGGCGGCGTGCCCGAGGTCGGCGGCGGGGGAAGTTGCGTGCGGCGCGCAACCGCCGAGCAAGGCCAGCCACAGCGCCGAAGCCGTGAGGGGAAGCTGGAGTGCGGCGGCCGCGACGAGCCGCCGTGCCGTGAAGCGCACGGCGCGCGGCGGGAGACGCACGCGGCCGGTTTATCAAAACTGCATCGTCAGGGACAGACTGAAATCGTGCTGGTGACTGTGATAGCTGCCGGCGGCGCTGGGACGCGCCTGGCCGTTCAGCCGCTTGTAGCAGCTGGAGCCCGTCGAAAGATCGCCTCCCGCGGCCTCGCAGGTGGTGGCGGCCATGGGATCGAACACCGAGTCGTTCGAGGCGACGCCGAACATGTACGTGAAGCCGTAGCCGGCGCCGATGGCGACGTGCTTCCACAGCACCAGCGTCAGCATCGCCGTCGGCTCCAGCTTCGCGCCGTCGACGGCGCCGGGGCTGATGGCGCCCGGGGCCAGCGCGCTGTTCTCGAAGCGCAATCCGGCGCCCAGGCGCAGGCGGTGACCGACCCACTGGGCGTACCGGACCCGGGTGTCCAGCACGTTGCCGTACCCCCGGTAAAGCACGATGTGCTGGGGCAGCCCGTCCGCCGCCAGCGACGAGCCGGTGAGGCGGATGTCGATGATGTCGTTCGCCGGGAAGCTGAGCAGGCGCCCGATGACGGCGAGCTCGGCGCCGGCGCGCGGATGCCAGGTCACGCCGGCGATGAACGTGAAGGGCAGCTTGTACGACAGATCGCCGTACACACACCCGCGCCCGTCGGTGCGACCGTTCATGCACGTGACGGGGCCGCCGCCGTCACGCGCCGGCCGGGTCACCTGCGTGTCGGGGCCCGAGATGCCGGCCGGGTTGCTGCCCGTCCCGGCGAACGGGCGGCTGGAGAACGACGCGCCGAACTCCCACGAACGGGTGCGGTAATAGAGGCCCCCGCCCAGGGTCAACGCGAAGCGCGCCGACTGGAAGCCGGAGCTGGACGCCAGGTCGTAGCGGGCGTCGCCGGCGGGATCCTGGGTGCAGGGCGGGTTGCCGCTGAGGCCGCAAGTGCTCTCGGCGAAGGACAGCCGGCCGGTCGAGAACAGGAAGCCCGGCGCGAAGCCCAGCCGCAGATCGCCGGCGAACCGGACCGCCAGCGCCGGAACCAGCGCCAGGTTGCGCAGGTCGGCCGAGATGCGGTGGTAGCGCGACGTCAGGTCCGGGCTGTCGCCGTTCTGATACGTCGTGCGATCGGCGAACGGCATGTACGTCGCGAAGGCCAGCGAGAAACGATCGCCGCCCACGTCGGCGCCGACCCCCGCGAACGCGCCCGGGCCGGGCGGCCAAGAGAAGGGGTGGGTGAAGTCCGACGCCTTGGCGGTCGGATCGCCGGACGATGGCGCGAAGGTCGTCGTGGTCAGCCGTCCGGTCGCGCCGAACGTCACCTGTCCCCCGTGAATCAGGCCCAGCGCCGCGGGGTTCCAGTAGACCGCCGCCAGATCGCCCGTGGTCGGGCCCGAGAACCCGATGCCGCCGATGTCGGGGTCGTCGATGGGGACGGCCCGCGCGCTTCGCGGACCACCCGCCAGGGCGCCCGCCACCAGCAGCGAGGCCAGGCGCCATCCGCCGCGCCGCGTTTTTCTGCGCGGTCCCGCCCCACGCCCGCGTACGCGGCGTTGCCGGCGGGGATCCCGCGAATGAAACATGCGTGCGCGGACGTTATCCGAAGCCGCCGAGACCAGCAACGCGCCGAGCCCAGCGCGATGCCGGTTTCCTTGACGCTCGGATCTGCGCGTGCCTAACATGCCCGCACCCATGGCCTTTTGCGAAAAGGGACGCGTTCGAAGCAACGGGCAGGCCGGGGAACCAGTTCGCGCCGTGCGGGCCGCCGCGCGCGCCTGCGCGCTGTTCGGTTGTCTGACGGCCGCGGTCCCCCTGGCGGGCTGCGAGAAGCCGACCGCCGAGAACATTCAGGTCTGGAAGACCACGGAAAAGGGACCCGCGAAGCTGGCCGAGGCGCTGCGCGATCGCGGCGTGGACGCGAAGCTGCGCGCCCAGGCCGCCATGGCGCTGGTGGACATCGGCAAGGGTGACGAGGTCGAGGCGGCGCTGGCCGCCATGCCGCCGAGCGAGCGGTTCGACGTGGTGCGCGCGCTGGTGCCCCTGTACGTCGGCGCCATGGGCCCGGCGGCGGGCGCGACGCCCGAGAAGGCGCTGGCGGCGCGGGACGCGCTGTTCTCGATGCGCCCCCTGGCCAGTCCCGAGGACCAGGCCCAGATCGACGCCGCGCTGATGCCCACCATCGAGGCCGACTTGCGCGTGGGCCGGGTGCGCAACGGCCGCCAGTCGGTCGAGAAGATCTTGCAGACCATCGGCGCGCCCGCCGGCACGATGCTGGCCAAGTTGCTGGGTGAGCCGATCCCCGGCTACGGCGCCGTCGCCGACTTGCTGGCGCGCGTGGGCGACGAGAACGCGCGCCAGATGGGCGCGTCGGCGCTGGTGGCGCGCGCGGGGCGCGAGAAGACCATCCCCGAGGCGATGTGGAAGGCGATCGGCGTGCTGGGCGGCCCGGCCGTGGTGAAGTTCCTGGAGGACAAGATCCAGCACGGCACCCACGACGAGACGGTGGCGGCGGTGCGGGCGCTGCAGCAGCGGCGCGAGCCCGAGGCGCTGCCCTTCGCGGTGCGCATCGCCGGCGATGCCAAGGCCGACCGCGCCGTGCGCGACGAGATGTTCGGCGTGGTCGAGACGATCGGCGGCCCCCAGGCCAAGGACGGTCTGGTCAAGATCATCCAGAGCGATCACGACGAGCTGGTTCGTTACCGCGCGTTCGAGTCGCTGCTGGCCGTCTCGAAGCAGGACGGCATCGTGCCCGGGCTGGAGGCGTTCCCCGCCAGCGCCACGTACAAGCAGGTCGACGTCGACGACCTGCTGGTCAAGCTGATCGAGAAGCTGGGGCCGGCAGCGCGCCCCGCGTTGCTGCAGGCCCTGGATTCGAAATTTCCGCTTGCACGAATGACGGCGGTCATGTCTCTTGAACGCCTGGGTCAGGCGGGGGACGCGGCGCCGTTGGGGAAACTGGGCAAGGACACCACCATGATCAAGGGATTCCCGACGGGCGACACGATCGGAAAAGAGGCCACCCGGGTCGCCGGCGTCCTGCGGAGCAAGGGCTGATGGCGCTGGACGATCGCAGTCGCGCCTCGCTGCGCCAGTTCCACTGCCGGGATCGGCTGTGGGAGACGTTCGAGCAGATGTCGCACGAGCAGGAGAAGAGCGTCGAGGAGCTGATCAACGACGCCATGACCTCCTATGCCCAGCTGGCCGGTTATCAGACCACCGGTCCGTCCGACGACACGCCGTCGCCGCTGCCCGCGCACGAGCCGTCGGTCCCCACCGGACCGTCGCGCGCCGGGCGACCGGGCAGCTTCAACGGCCCCATGCCGCCGCCGCCGCGCTTCCCGCCGGCGCCGCCGCGGTTCGGCCGCGCCACCGCCGCGGCCGTGTCGGTGCCGACGCCCCCGGGGACGGCGGAGGCGGGCGGGGGGACGATCTACCTGGTGTTCGACAACCAGAAGTACCGCATCGACAAGGAACAGTTCATCATCGGCCGGGGCTCGAAGTCCTCGGACCTGCCCATCAAGGACGGGAACGTCTCGCGCAAGCACGCGGCGGTGATCCGCCGCAACGGCGCCTTCTTCATCAAGGACCTCGGCTCGACGAACGGCATCGACTTCAAGGGGATGCGCATCGACAACAAGCGCATCGACGAGGGCGACGTCTTCCACATCTGCGAGTACGAGCTGAAGTTCACGTACAAGAGGTGACAGTCCACCCTCCGGCGGCGCCCGTCGAGGCCGGGAGGGCCCGCCGCCGCGGGGGTGCGTCCCCGGTGCAGCCGGCGGACGTCGCCGAGGCGCCCGTGTCGCTGTTGCCGGGCGCGGGGCCGGCGACGGCCGCGCGCCTGGCGGCGCACGGCTTGGGGACGATCGGCGCCGTGCTGGCCGCGGTGCCGCGCGCCTACGACGATCTGCGGGCGTACACGCCCCTGGACGCGCTGGGTGCGAAGGAACCGGGCACGGTGGTGCTGGTGCGGGGCCAGGTGGCGCGGGTGCACCTGTTCCCGCGGCGGTTCCTGGCCGTCACGGTGGAGGCGGACGGGGCGCGCGTCGTGGCGCGCTGGTTCCGGGCGCCGGCCTCGATGGCGCGGCCGTATCTGAAAGGCGCGCCGGTGGTGCTGGCGGGGCCGCTGCGCTTCACCGACGAGGGGCAGCCCGAGCTGTTGCACCCGGTCAATCTGACGGCGCGAGCCCAGGAGACCGGCCAGGTCGGGCTGGGGATACGGCCCCGGTACGGCGTCGTGCCCGGGGTGGCCGGGCGGGTGGTCGAGCGGATCGCCGCCGCGGCCGTCACGCGCTACGCCGAGCTGTTGCCGGAGCTGTTCGGGCCCGCGACGCGCGCGCGCCTGGGGCTGCCCGCGGTCGGGGACGCCCTGCGCGCCTTGCACCTGCCGGACGCCGGCGCGACCGCGGCCGAACTGGACGCGCTGGTTGGCGGGCGCTCGCCGGCGCACCGGCGGATGGCGCTGGAGGACCTGCTGATCCTGCAAGTGGGGCTGACCCGGCGCCGGGCGGCGGCGAGGGCCCAGCCGGCGCGTTCCTGCGCGGTGCCGCTGGACCAGCTGCGGGTCAGCCTGGAGACCGCGCTGCCGTTCGGCCTGACGCGCGCGCAGCTGCGCGTGATCGCCGACGTGCACCGCGAGCTGTCGGCGCCCGCGCCCATGCAGCGCCTGCTGGTCGGCGACGTGGGCAGCGGCAAGACCGTGGTCGCGTTCGCGGCCGCGGCGCAGGTGGCGCGCGCCGGCGCCCAGACGCTGCTGATGGCGCCGACCGAGCTGCTGGCCGAGCAGCACGCCCGCACCTTTGGGGTGTGGGCGGCGCCGCTGGGGCTGCGGGTGGCGGCGCTGACGGCCTCGACGCCCCGCCCCCAGCGGGCCGCCCTGCTGGCCCGCGCGGCGGCGGGAGAGGTCGATGTGCTGGTGGGCACGCAGGCGCTGCTGTCCGAGCAGCTGGTCCTGCCGGCGCTGGCGTTGACCATCGTCGACGAGCAGCACCGGTTCGGCGTGGCGGAGCGGGCGCGGCTACGCCAGCGTCGCGACGGTGGCCAGCCCCTTGGGCCGCTGCCCCACCTGCTGGTGATGACGGCCACCCCCATCCCGCGCACGCTGGCGTTCACGCTGTACGGCGATCTGGACCTGAGCGTGCTCGACGAGCTGCCGCCGGGCCGGCAGAGGGTCGCCACGCTGATCCTCGACGGTCCCAGCGCGCGCGAGGCGGCCGAGCACGCGCTGCGCGCCACCGTCGCGGCGGGCCGGCGCGCGTTCGTCGTCTGTCCCGTGCGCGCGCAGGCGCGGCGCGAGGGCGCCATCACCGCGGTCGAGCGCCACCGCGCGCTGGCGGACACCCTGGCGCCGGCGCGCGTGGGGCTGGTCCACGGCGACCTGGCGGCCGGCGCCAAGGAGGCGGTGCTGCGCGCGTTCCGGGGCGGGGCGCTGGACGTGCTGGTGGCCACGACGGTGGTCGAGGTGGGCATCGACGTGCCCGAGGCCACCCTGATGGTGATCGAGGAGGCCGAGCGCTTCGGGTTGGCGCAGCTTCACCAGCTGCGCGGGCGGGTGGGGCGGGGCGCGGCCGCCGCCACCTGCCTGCTGGTGACCGAGTCCGCGGGCGCCGAGGCGCGGGCGCGCCTGGAGACGCTGTCGGCGACGAATGACGGCTTCGCCATCGCCGAGGCCGATCTGCAGCAGCGCGGGTGCGGTGACCTGTTCGGCGTGCGCCAGGCGGGGATGCCAGGCGTGCGCTTCGCCGATCTGGCCGGCACGGTGCGGATGCTGGAGCTCGCCCGCGCCGAGGCGGCGCAGATCCTGGCCGCCGATCCCGAGCTGCGGCTGCCCGCCCACCAGCCTTTGCTGCGCGCGGTCCAGGCGCGCTGGGCGGCGGCGCCCGTCTTCGGAGAGGAAGCGGGTTGAGTCGAGCCGTGAGACGACGCTTGAATGATCGTCTCGGGGTCGTTAGACGGTCATTGGCGACCAGATGAACGCAGACGGAGACACGGAATCGAACGCGGCGCCGGCGAGGCGCGCCGACTGGTGGGTCTGGCCCGCTGCCGGTTTGCTGGCGGGCGCGGCCGTGGGCGCGTTCGACACGGCCTGGGCCGTGCGGCGTGGCGTGGGCGGGCTGGCGGCGGGGAAGGGCGCGGTGTTGATCTTGCTGGGCACGACCTGGACCGGCATCGCCATGCTGGTCGTGGGGTTGGTGATCGCCGCGGCCGCCGGCCTGCTGGGGCGTGCCCGCGGGCGCAGGTGGCTGCCCGAGGCGGTCACCGCGCTGCTGGCGTCGCCGCTGCTGGGCTACGCCGCGTTTGCCGCGTTCACGGGGCATCGCGCGGCGTCCTTGCCGGGACATCAGGCGCTGTCGGCGCTGCTGGCGCTGCTGGGGACGGCGCTGGTGTTCGGCGTGGTGCGCCGGTTCCGGGGGTTGCTGGCGCGGATCGCCGCGGGGACGGGGCCGTCGCCGCTCGGCCGTGTGCTGCGCGTGTCCGCTCTGGCGGCGCTGGCCCTCGGGTGCGAGCTGGCGAATCAGCTGGTGCTGCCGCGGCTCTACTCGTGGTTCCACGCCGGGCTGGCGGTGATGACCGCGGCGTCCGCCTTGCTGGCGGCGCGACTGGCGCTGGCCCCGCGCCCGGCGGGTGGCCGGGCCAGGGGGGCGCGCTGGTCGCTGGCCATGTCGGGGGTGGCGCTGGCGCTGGCGGTGTTCGCGGGGGCCAAGGCCCACGGCAGCCAGATCGTTCGCTTCGCGGCGCTGGAACGCACGGCCGCGACGGCGCAGCTGCTGCGCCTGTCACCGGTGTCGATGCACGCGCGCACGTACGTGGCCGCGCACCGGGGCGAGATCGAGAGCAACCTGCCGCCGTTGCCGGAGGGGCCGCGTCGACCCGAGGACGACGTCATGCTGATCACCGTCGACGCGTTGCGGGCCGACCACGTGGGTGCCTTCGGTTATCGCCGCCGGCCCACCACGCCGCACATCGACGAGCTGGCGGCGCGCAGCGTGCGCTTCACCCGTGCCTACGCCCAGGCGCCCCACACGTCGTTCTCGGTCGCCTCGATGCTGACGGGGAAATACTTCCCCACGCTGGCGCGCCTGGCCCCCGCCGAGCGGCACGACCCCATCACGTCCCCGCTGCGCCAGTACGGCTGGCGCACGGCCGCCTTCTATCCGCCGGCCGTCTTCTACGTCGACGCGCAGAAGCTGAAGGCGTACGCGGACACGAACTTCGCGTTCGAGTACATCAAGTTCGAGTACCTGGAGGCGCAGAAGCGCGTCGATCAGATCATCCACTTCTACGATCAGGAGAAGCCCAAGCGCGCCTTCGTGTGGGTCCACTTCTTCGAGCCGCACGAGCCTTACGTGGCGCACCCCGAGTTCCCCTTCGGGGGCGGCGACATGGATCGCTACGACAGCGAGATCGCCTACGCGGACGCCGCCATCGGCCGGCTGCTGGACTGGGTGAAGGAGCACCGGCCGCACACCATCGTCGTGCTGGCGGCCGATCACGGCGAGGAGTTCGACGAGCACGGCGGGCGCTACCACGGCTCGTCGCTGTTCGAGGAGCAGATCCACGTCCCCCTGCTGATCAGCGTGCCGGGCGTGTCCGCGCGCGACGTGAACCAGCCGGTCGAGCTGATCGACATCGCGCCCACCGTGCTGAACCTGCTGGACATCCCTGTTCCCGCCCGCATGCGCGGCACCGACCTGGGGCCCTGGCTGGCCACGCCGCCCGCGCCCGCCGCGCGCCTGCCGCCGGCGTTCGCCGAGCTGGAGGACAAGCGCATGGTGGTGCGCGATCAGGAGAAGCTGATCTGCGACCTGAACTGGGGCTTCTGCGCCTACTACGACCTGGCCAAGGACCCCGGCGAGAAACAGAATCGCGCCGACGAGAACCCCGATCGCGTGGCCAGCCTGCGCGGGGTCCTCGACGACTGGCTGGATGGTCACGTGCGGTTCGAGCCGGTGCTGGCCAAGGGCGCCGCCAACCCCAACGGCGAGCGCGTCCCGAAGGCCATCGAGCGAGGACGGCTGGGTGACCTGATGGCGGCGCCAGCGCTGGCCGAGCTGATGCTGTCGACGGACGCCTCGCCGCCGGTGCGGCGCGAGGCGGCCGAGCTGCTGGTCTCGCTGCCCCCGCGGGCGCAGACGACGCCGCAGCTGGCGCTGGCGGCGAACGACAAGGACCCGGTGGTGGCCGACTGGGCGGCGGTGGGCGCGGTGCGCGGGGGGGACATGGCCCCCGCCGCGCGGGTGCGCGCCCTGGTGTCGGATCCGTCGCGCCCGCACAAGCTGCGGGTGCGGGGCGCGCTGGCGCTGGCCGCGCGCGACGATCACGCGGGCGTGCCCACGCTGGCCGAGGCGCTGGGCGACTGCCAGGACGACGTGCTGCTGTGCCGCCTGATCATCTTGCAGATTGGCAAGCTGAAGGACCGGCGCGCCGTCCCGGCGCTGATCTCGCACCTGCGCGAGGTGCAGAACCGGCGCGAGATGGTGGACGCGCTGGGCGACATCGGGGATCCCGCGGCGGTCCCGGCGCTGGTCGAGCGGCTGCAGCAGGACGAGTACGTCCCCGTTCGCGCCCAGGCCGCCCGCGCGCTGGCCAAGATCGGTCGCCCCGACGTCATCCCGGCGCTGGACAAGGTGGCGCACGAGGACACGGAGGCGTCGGTCGCCGCCGCCGCGCGCGAGGCGATCACGCAGCTGAGGACGGGCCGGGCCGGCTAGCGGCAATGCCGTTCACTTAGGCCGGCAACGTCGCGGGAGGGCAGCCGAAACCCGGTGTGTGAAACGCCAGGAGGCGAGGGACGCCAAGACGCTGGAGGAGCCGGCCAAGGAGCTCGATGAGCGT
>Ga0105240_10001071_pt1 | contig 48359 bp, 39 predicted proteins | sample KBSC54metaG_FD_80426 | JGI IMG/M metagenome (GOLD analysis project Ga0105240, IMG submission 80426) | Corn rhizosphere microbial communities from Kellogg Biological Station, Michigan, USA - KBS C5-4 metaG | ecosystem: Host-associated > Plants > Roots > Rhizosphere > Soil | place: Michigan, USA... | reverse complement strand
TCATCTCTCAACAATTTATCGGAGGCATTATCCGAAACCAATGCAACCTGTAAAATTTTTACATCGGAAGAAGAAATCTTTTCTGTTTTGATAAGATAAATATCCTTAGGAAGCTCGCTGTTTTTTAACGCGTTTATTTCTGTAGAAATCTCCTGGTATTTATTGTCTATATTAACGCCATATTTGAATTTTACCTGGATTGCCGCCACACCGTCTTCAATTGTGGTAAGCATTTTATCAATGTTTTCCAGCCCGTAAATTTTATTTTCAATGGGCTTTACTACTTGCTCTTCCATGTCTTTAGGACTTGTACCAGGGTATATGGCAGTTATGAGATATTCCGGTGGATGTATAGTTGGGTCTTCCGAACGGGGCATTGTAAACAAAGTAAGTACACCAACTACCGCAAACAGGAGGAATATAATGAGGGTGAACTGATAGTTTTTAACGGCGAAATTTGTAATCTTCATATCTGTTAGTATTACCGGATGATTTTTATTGTAGATTTTTCGTTGAGATAGGCGCTATTAGAGATCACGATTTCTTCCACGCCATCAAGTCCATCTTTTAGATAAACCTGTTGATTGTCAACCCTTGAAATAGTTACGGGAATTTTTCTAACCTTATTGGCTCCTTCAAGTGCAAATACGAATGCCTTATCACCATCCGCTTCCACCAAAGAAGCATATGGGATGACCTTTACATTTTCATCCCGGCTTGTAGATATTTCCGCTTTGCCAAACATTCCCACCGCCGGTTTTATGTCGGTTAATTTCAATTTCAGGTCTATCTGAAAGGAGCCAAGTGTAGGATCTGCCGCCTGCGACTTACGAAACACGAAGGCGTCAAATTTTTTATCAGCATATCCGTCAAGCGTCACTGTTGCCGTTTGGCCCGGATTAATCGCTGCCCACTCCCGGTCAGTTACGCCGACTTTAAGTATGTAGTTATTATTTTTCTGTGTTTCGTTAATAGCAACCACGGGCATGCCGGGTCCGATCACTTCTCCTTCGCCGGCGATTTTTTTACTTACAAAACCATCAGATGCCGCATATATTTTTGAATAATGTTCATTAAAGGCAACAGCCTCTTTTGCCTTTAATGCAATATCTAAGGCGGTCTTTGTATTTTGCAACTGCTCTAATGTATAAACACTGTCTTTGTAAAGACTAACCGCCCGTTCATAATCACGCTGCGTTTTGTCAACATTTAAACTTGCTTGTGTTAGCCCGGCAGAAATTTCTGTTGAATTGAGTGTGGCGAGCAACTGACCTTTTCGGAAGAACTGACCTTCTTCTACAAAAACACGGCTAATTACGCCACCTATTTTGAAAGAATATTTAGCTTCGTTTTCTGTGCTTACGAGACCTGTGGCACTTATTTTTTGGGCTAATCCTAACGCAGATACAGAAGAAATCTTTACGGGAATAACATCTGCTTCTCCCAATGGATTTTTTACTTTGTCTTGTTCCTTGCAGGAATATAAAACCAATATCGCGGCAAGGCTGAGTAACTGTATTTTTTTCATAATAGTTCTTTTTTTTGTTTATTGAATGATGAAACTTGCATTGGCGCGTTCTATTTCCGCCTGCTTTATCAATGTGTCGTAAAGCGAAATATTTGCCTGCAGTTGGGCAGATACCAGTTGGTTTTGTGCATCCAGCAGTTCAATGTAAAGCGCAATGCCTTCTTTGTATAGCCGCAATTCATCCTTATAATATTTTTCAGAAGAAGCCACTTGTGAAACAGCAGCATTGTAATTAATAAGAGCAGCATTAAATGCATTAGCAGCAATGCTAACCTGTAATTTCAGTTGCTGCTCGGTATTGCTTGTCTGCGATGCAATCACTTTACCTTCCGCTTCCACCTGTTTTACTTTGTATTTATTTTTGCCTCCTGAAAAAATGTCCCAGCCAAGTGAAATCCCGAAAAAATAATAAGGCGATTTGTCATTTATTTTAAAATCAAAAGCCTGAGAGCCCAAATCAAGAAAGGAATTTAGTTTTGGTATTTTGTAAGAGTTGGTAAGACCAACAAGGTTCTTATTGATGTCGGCTGCAGTATGCAGCTTTAATAACTCTTCTCTTCTATTTACAGCAGTATCAGTTGCAACATGTGGGTCAGGAATACTTATAAGTGAATCGATAAGTATGGGAGTGTTCAGTGGTTGGTTGATTAAAAAATTAAAAAAATCTCCGGCATTATCTCTGTTTATCATGGCAGTGTTCAGTTGAGCAGTAATTTTTGTTACTTCATTATTGCTCCTTGTAACTGCCGTGCGGTTTACTTTTTGATTATTAAAAAGAGACGTGTTTATCCTTTCATTTTCTTTTACGAGTGCAAGGGCATTTTCATAAATCCCGATGGCTGTCGTCGCCTGTAAATAATTATAATAAGCAATTTTGATCTCTTTTACAAGTTCCCGTTTGTAGATGTCTGTTTCTATCTTTTGCAAATCATACTGCTGGCTTCTTATCTTCTTATTATAAGCTATTTCTGCATTGATGACCGGATAAGTGGTATGTAGTTTTACATCATAAAAATTATTGGGGTTCAGCAGTACACTTTGGTTTTGTATTTGCGGAAAATTATTGGTGCTTGTCAATTGGTTAAGCGTTTTATAAACGGGATTCATTAAATCTCCTACAGGAATATCCACGGTTCGTCCGCCACCTGCAAGGGTATAGGTTCCATTAAGCTCAACATTGGGGAGGAATAATGATTTAGCTTCTTTCAAGGCCCAGAGGCTTTTATCCAATAAAAATTGCTGCTGCCGGATTGTTTCGTTACTGCTGAGACCCGTGCGGATATACTGCTCCAGGTGTATCTGCGCATGAGTGCTTCCAACGCATAATAACAGCAAAAGAAATGTGAGAAATTTTTTCATGATTTTTTATTTTAATGAACTATATACTTTTAATGAACGTTGTTCATTATTAGAGCAAAAAAAATTACAGCTTACTTATGATTTTTAAAAACTCATCGTACGCATCTGTTACAATATTTTCAGGGTTTTTAATATTCGCGTTTTTCGTACGGGAACCTATTTCCAGGCTGCACATGCCATGTATACAACTCCATATCAGAAAACACAACGGGTCCAGTTTATGCCCTGTAAAATGCCCGGCATCCATACACTGTATTACCGTAGTTCTTAGCACATTAAAGCTTGCTTTCCCTTCATCCCACTCATCTTTTTGGATTGTTTCAAGGAACTCCATTGGTGCTTTAAGCGTAAACATCAGATCGTACATTTCCGGGTTATCCAGGCCATAATTGATATACACTTTGCCCATTGCCTTTAGCCGCTCCATCGGGTCTTTTACGCTAAATAATACTTTCAACTGGCCGCCGAGGTCTATGAAGCCCTGTGTGTGCAGCGCATGGAGTATTTCGTTCTTGTCCCTGAAATAAACATACACAGTACCGATGCTGTAGTCTATGGAATCAGCAATATTTCTGATAGTGGTTTGCCCGATGCCCTTTTCAACAAACAACTTACGGGCAGCTTTTAAAATAAGCGCCTTCAGTTCTTCCTTCTCTCTTGCTTTTCTTTCTGTAGTACCCATAAAATCAATTACAGCACAAAGAAAATGAACATTGTTCATTTTTCAAAATAAATTTTTATAATCAAACAAAAAAACTGTTTACTAATGGAGCGAAGCGGAATGCTATTAACCAGCACACTACCAGATTCCACCAACAGCTTCCGCTCACGGATGACCCACTTAAATATTTTTAATTGAAAATCAGATAGTTGCAAATCCAGTCCTGGGCACTTGATAACCTTTGTAAATTGATGGAATTCATTGATTTACAAAGGTTTGTTCTTTTAAGCCATCCACATTCTTCCTCTTTTTTCCGCTTTCTTCCGTCGAGTTTGGTGAACACATTGGCGAACATAAATCTCAACATTATGGACGTCAAAATTTCTTCCAAACCTTCTCGCAACAAGAAGAAGGTATATTACTATCTTGAATGGGGCAAGGGTCCTGGCGAACGGGTAGCAACCGGCATTTATTCCTGGAATAAACCCCAGAATCAAATTGAAAAAAATTACAATAAAGAAGCTTTAGCGATCCTGGAAACAAAAAGGGCGGAAATGGTTCTTGACCTGCAGGCGGCGGGAAGTGTCCATATTCGCCAACACAAGATTAAGGCGAATTTTTTGGACTACTATGAGGAACACATTCACCGTAACCCAAGCGTCATAAAAAAGACCTGCCGGTTTCTGGTGATCCGGCAGGTTAAATTTCAGGCTATAAAAAGTCAAAATCAACCTTCCATTTTAGTTCAGAAATATCATAGCCAAGCTCCTTTAAAAAAATTTCTACGTCGTCTAAGGTGCCAAATGTGTAACTGACATTAAGCAAATAACCTTCATTGCCAGGATATTTATCACTGTCAAATACTTCCCGCGTGACTTGGCCAATATTTACGCAATACGGCTCACGTTTGATCTTCATTTGTTCCTCAACTTTTTTCGGATCAGCTATATCCTTAAATCGTTCAAAAAATCCAGAAATAGGGGAAAGTTTAGACAGCATTATCCATCCAACAACTTTATCATTGTTTTCTGTGTTATATCCAAATACGTTTTTTCTGTTTAAATAATATTCCAATTGTTCTTTAGTCATGCTCAAAAAATATACGTATTATAGTTCCAATTGCATCGTGAATTTGTAAATGCGGTATTCCACCATGCTGTGTGTCATTTAAATCCCAGTGATAAGTACCCCTCTTTCCAGTCGGAAGTAACTCTCTTGCTTCTTTAGCCGTCATACCCGTTGTATTGCATAACCCTCTTCCAGGTAAATAGCGAGAAAAAGTTCTTCGGCTTCTTCCTTGTTTTTCACGGTTACTTCCCTGGCACCGTTAAGAAGCAATTTAGCCGCTTTTGCCACACTACGGGATGACCACTGCAAATTCTTAATTATCCTGTAAATCTTGAGAACGTCCCTGGGATTATGATCTTCCCGTGTGTTACTCTTCTGATCTTGTTCAGCCTCTTTGGGATATCGGACCAATGATGTACGGTTAGAAATGCAGTGGCCGCATCGAAAACACCCTCATCAAAGGGTAACGCATCAGCGGTGGCGTTGATCGCCGGTACTTTTCCATGAATGAGACGTTGCGCACGCATGGTGACTGACGGTTCAACGGCGATCAAATAGCGATCATCCGGTTCGTATGAGCCAGTCCCAGCACCGACATTAATGACGCTATAAGCATCCCTAAGCGCTTTGTTGATCTGTTTTTCTATTTCAGGCTCTGTTTGGCGCTGTACCGAATAGGACTGGCCGAACGTATCATAATTAAAAGCCGGGTCTGTGATTTTCATGACATTAAATTGACAGCTTGAATATGCACACATTAGATATATGCAAAATTATTTCCTTACAGTATCGACAATGCATTCGATTCAAACAAATTATTATGAAATTCACGCAGCTGAGCCCTTTTTATTGATTACATTTAATGTGCCCGGCATAGCTGTTTCAATAATATCAGGCAATAAGGTTTTGATGAACAAAGGCTATGATTTCAGTCCGAAAAAAATAAAAAATCGCCAGATGAAAAAACAAATCAATAACCCGGGCAGTTACATCACAGGATATTACCCCGCAAACTTTTGCCGATATGGTTGATATCCTGCATATTTACACTTAAACAAATTAGTCATGAAAAACAACGCAAGGCAAATAAACAACAACCAGGGAAGCTATCTTTCTGTAGTGGGCGATACCTATCGCATCGTTATCCCGGGAAAACAAACCAACAGCGAATTCGCTATGATTGACATGCTGGTGCCGCCCGGTGGCGGGCCCGGGCCGCACGCACACGCATCTTTCCACGAATCGTTTTATGTAGTGGAGGGAGAAGTAGAATTTAAAACCGAAGAAGGCAAGAGCATTGCCAGGAAAGGAGATGTTGTAACCATCCCGAAGGGTGGTGCGATCCATGCTTTTAAAAACGCTAGCAATGAGATGGCCCATCTTTTATGTACCGTTATACCGGCTGGCCTGGACGCATTTTTTGAAGAAATAGATACCCCGGTCAAGGAAGGTGAATTTTTACCGCACCCTCACCTTGATGAAGATACCATAAAAAAGTTTAGGGCTATTGCAAACAAATATGGGCAGGAAGTTTATCCTCCGGATTATTTGGACAAATAAGCCCATCTTATTAAAATTATAATACATACGAAAGCAATTGATCAGTCAGGAAAAATCCTTCCCCAGGTTAAATTTGGCTGCGGCCCCAGCCACAATTCCAACAACCCTCCCTTAACAAAATCAGCATGCGAAAAATAGAACAGGTTATGATCCTTCCCATTTAAGGCAGCTTTCTGTATATAACAATTCGCCTTGGAATTATTATAAGTTCTGATTACAAATTCTTTTCCCGGATAGTAGTCATTATTCAATTTGATGACTACCTCATCAAAAACAGGACTGGTAATATCATACACAGGATCGATGGAGCTGGTTCCCTGCAGGCTGAATAAACCAATGGAGGTTAAAGCGCTTATACCTCCCATCTGCCCCTGGTCTTCATCATGTCCTCCGTATCCTTTATCTGGTGTGGTTGCGCCATAGGCCTGTTCATTTACTCTTCTTACCCAGTATTGCGTCAGATCAGGTCGTCCCGCATAACTAAACACATGCGCATCCGAACAGCCCGGCTGATTGGCATAGCTTATATATCCTGAACTATACCCAAATACAAAGTCCTGGTCTTTCGCTTGCTCAAATGCGTAGTTCAGCATTTTGCAAAGTGTATCTGTGCCTCCCATCATATTGGCCAGCTGATGGATGCCATGCGACACAGACCATGTTGCCTGCCAGGCGTTCGCCTCTACCCAGCCGTTGCCATCTAAAGGGTTTTTATGTATCCAGGCGCCTTCTTTTGTCTTAGGAAATATCAGCTTTTGTTCACAGTCGAAAAGTTTTGTCCAGCCTTGTGAACGCTGGAAGAAATAACGGTAATCTTTTTTCTTTCCTAACTTCTGCGCCATTTGCGCCAATGCCCAGTCCTGGAAAGAAATTTCAATTGTGATGCCTGCATTCGACGGATAATATCCATTTTTGATATAAAATTCCATTTCCTCTTTTCCGCCCATCATGCCGCCCGGTGCATGGTTCTGTTTCATCATTTCGTAAGCGGTTGCCACAGGCTTTTTGGTAAGGATCCCCTTTTGAAAAGAGCTGGTGATGAGATTGGTAGCGGGGCAGCCTGTCATGATATAAGAGTAGCCGCCGCCACATGGTCCCCTGGGAAGTAATTTTCCATTTTCTGCATACTGCACCAGGCTGGCGGCAAATTCGTCGGATATTTCCGGCCAGGCCAGCCCCCAAAGCACGTTCAAATTCCATTGCGTTAACCAGAACGCATCTGAATTGTACATGTGAAATTTCACTTTACCGTTGGGATCTTTGGGCAATGTGCGGACTTTAAATTTTGTGTTGATGGTAAAATTTCCGCGTCTCTCCCCTTCGGTGTTATCGGGATAATCACCTGATATATCATCCAGTTTATGACGGCCCAGCAAGGCATGCCACAAGTCGGTATAAAATTTTTTCTTCTGATCGGCGGAGCCTCCTTTCACTGCAATGCGGCCCAACATTTCATTCCACTCCTTTTGCGACGCTTTTCGAAGTTGATCGAAGTTCCAGTGTTTACTTTCGGATGCGAGGTTGCGCCTTGCATTGTCAACACTTGTGTAAGAGATCGCCACCTTCATCTGGATGGTATCGCCGGCCTTGACGTGGTATTGGGCTGATACGCCTGTAGTGGGTGCATCGTAATAGCTCATAGGGCCGTCGTTCTTTGCTGTCTTCTCCGGTGTGCCGGCCAATGATTGTACATCGGACAACTCCTGTTTGCTATTCCAGCCATTCAATGTTTCAAATGGTTTTTCAAAATCGATTGCAAAATAAATACGCACGTTCTCGGGGCCGCCCCATAGCCGGCCGGTGGTATTTACAGAGCCTTCCACGCGGGTATTACTGACTTTTTCCACCCTTGCATCGGTCATTGTAGCTTCAGATACATAGCCGCCCAGGTTGATTAAAATATTTGCAAGCGCATCTTTGGTGTAGGTATACCGGTAAAAGCTTACACGATCGCCTGTCGTTTGCTCTACCCATGTATTATATTTATCGAGATAAAGCCGGTGATAGCCCGGCTGCACGATCTCGGCGTCATGTGAAAATGTCGACTTCCATGCTTGCTCACCCCTGCTCGGAGCAATAGCGCCGGTCGTGGGCATCAGTGTGATGCCCGAAAGCATCCAGCAATGCACCTGCGGGAATCCGAGCACTTCCGTTGAGTTATAATTATACCCCCCGCCATTTTGATTTTTGTTACGGGTTAACGGCGCTGCGCTGATCATGCCAAAGGGTTGGCTGCCGGTGACAAAGAAAAAATAACGCCCGCGTGCCGATTCGATATAAGGATCTACCCAGGAAACAGGATCCGATATTTGGGAAGGAGACGGATAAACTTCTACCTCGGATAAACCAATGGCAGGTCCGTCGCCATCCGTTGTTTCGAAACGTACCCAGCTGGTAGTTTGTTCGGGGAACGAAACTACTTTTGGGGCGCCATCGTTGGGTATCTCAAAAACAGGTATGCGTACACCATTGCTAAAAATGAGTACGCCCCCGGCATTATGCGAGGCTTCTGTAGCCCGGTCGTACAGGATAATTTTATTGATGGTCTGCGGCTGCTTCCAATTTAATTGTATCCATGGAAAATCAATTTCCCCCCAAAAATTAACGGTGCTTTTTGATACCCACTCGCCTTTGCCGTCTATTCTGCTGATCCCATCGATGATATTGGCAGCTTTTCCCTTCTCGGCAATTTCTGATGAAGCTGTTACACTTGCTTCCCCGGCAATATTGCCCGGCCCGGCAAATACGGATCTGCTGCATGATAGAAGAAGAAAACTGAAAGCGGCTTTTAATACTCTTTGCATATGGCAGTACTTAATCAGATTTCAAATGTATGAACATATGCACATATAATTTTATTTTTTTGACGCCCGGGCTCCATAAAATTGTCAGCCGGGGCACACTTATTTCAGTGACTATCATAAACCATTGCGTATATGAAAGACAAATTGCGTAAAAACAGGGAAATGGGCGCTTTCGAAAAATTCGCCGGATTTATCACCCGGATGACCGGCAGTACCCCCGCCTTTATCATTGCCCTCCTGATCGTGATAGGCTGGGCTGTCACCGGTCCTATTTTTCATTACTCGGAGACCTGGCAGCTGGTGATCAACACAGGCACGACCATCATCACCTTTTTAATGGTCTTCCTCATTCAGAAAACACAGAACAAGGATTCCCTGGCTATCCAGCTAAAGCTGAACGAGCTCATCGCCGCCCATGAGTTTGCGAGCAACCGGCTGGTGAATATAGAGGGCATGACCGAGGAAGATTTGAAGGTCATTCAACGGTATTATGCCAGGCTAAGCCACTTTGCACAGACGGAGGAAAGCCTTCAAAAATCCCATTCCATCGATGAGGCCCAAAAGCATCATGCATTCAAGAAGAGCCGGAAAGATGACCGCAACAAGCCCATGGCATAATTTTTTAATAGGTACCTGTAACCATAAATTTCAAGATCATGAGAAGTCTATTGTACATCATCGCAGTAATCCTTGTCATAGCCTGGGCCATCGGTTTCCTGGGCTACCATTCAGGCGGAATTATACATCTCCTGTTGGTAATCGCCATTATTGCCCTTCTCCTGGGAGTAATAAGAAGGGCTTAGCATCTTTTTCCAGGTTCCTTGAAAAATTTCCAAGTCCTTTACAATAATCCCCCCTAAAATTCAGTTATTGTCCCATATCCTTTAAAAAACCAAAAATGTCGACCAAAAAGACCCAGGAGACCACCATCCTTATCGAAGATGCCGCCTCTACTCCTACCCTGATCCAGGTTATCTTTGACGAACAAATATGGAGCCGTTCGGACTTCTCCTGAATCGCCGGATAGATCCGTCTCTTTGTTTGAAAACCCCATCAAAAATGGCATTCTGCTAAATGTCCGAACCTGGGTGTCGGGCGAATCACTGTTACTTACCAATGCCGCCGATCAGAAATATATTTTAAAGGTCATACAAAACATCCATGTTCAAAAAGAAGCAGAGCATTCCATTATGCTTCTTAACGATTTCTTTTATTTCTCGCTCCCCCTCAGAAAATAATTTACGTCTATCTTCCTTATGTGGTAAAATTTTCACATGATTGGCTATAGGCAGTCTTATTTTTCCAGGGCATGGATTTTGAGTTCCTGTAATTATGAGAATAGCACAAGTCCCTCCATTATACGAATCTGTTCCACCAAAATATTATGGCGGCACAGAGAGGGTTGTTTCCTATCTGGTCGATGAGCTGCAGCATCAGGGACATGAAGTGGTATTGTTTGGAACGCGCGACTCCGTGACAAAGGCGACCATCTTCCCCGTGTGCGAGAAAGCCATCAGGCTCAACAAGGATTGTAAAGACCCGCTGGCCTGGCATATCTATCAATTGCAATTGGTGGTTGAACATGCCGGAGAATTCGACGTCATCCATTTCCACAACGATTACCTGCATTTCCCTTTTTCAAAAAAAGCCGGTTATTGTCATATCACCACTTTGCATGGGAGACTGGATTTGGAAGACCTGAAACCCATTTACCGGAAGTTTTATGATATCCCGGTCATTTCCATCTCCGATAGTCAGCGGATACCCCTGCCGCATGCCAACTGGCAGGATACGATCTATCACGGACTGCCGGAAAACCTCTACCGGCAAGGAACGGGAGCTGGCGGCTACCTGGCTTTCCTGGGCCGGATCTCGCCGGAAAAACGACCGGACAGAGCTATCGAAATTGCCCTGCAAGCGCGAATTCCGTTAAAAATTGCCGCCAAAGTGGACCCGGTAGATGAACGATATTTTGAAAAGACCATCGAACCGCTGCTGGATCATCCATTGATAGAATTTGTTGGAGAGATTGGAGAGGACAGGAAAGGCGAGTTCCTTGGAAATGCCCTGGCCCTGTTGTTCCCGATAGATTGGCCGGAGCCTTTTGGCATGGTGTTGATAGAAGCGATGGCCAACGGCACGCCGGTGATCGCTTACGACCGTGGATCGGTGCCCGAGATAATCACCCAAGGAAAAACGGGTTTTATTGTCCACAACATAAAACAGGCCGTCCACGCTGTGGAAAACCTTCACCGGATCAGCAGGACTACCTGCAGGAAAACTTTTGAAAATTCATTCACCGCCCGCATCATGGCGGAGAAATATGTATCCAACTATAAAAAGCTGATCACCCCGAAAACGTTGGTCCGGAGATTACAAACAGCAAGGATATGAGCGAACTCATTCAACTCGAGAACAAGTTTTATATATCAGTCAATTCCACCTATGCAGATGACAGGGTAAAGGTATTGAACCATGTAGATACTTTTGGAATATTTGACCGTTGGGGCGATATTAAACAAATAGGAGAAGAAGTGCAGGGTATTTATCACAACGGCACCCGGTTTATCAGCAACTTCGAATTACGTATCAATGACAGACGGCCGTTGTTATTGAGCTCAGCCGTAAAGGAAGAGAACAAGATCCTGTCGGTAGACCTCACCAACCCTTCGTTATCCTCGGCAGATAAGAACATACCCAAGGATGCACTGTACATCGGCAGGAGTAAATTCCTGCGCCTGGGTTCCTGTTTCGAACATATCAGGATCATCAACTACGACAACGAACCCTATGAATTCGACCTGTCCCTTGCATTCGACGCAGACTTCAGGGACATCTTCGAGGTAAGAGGGATGAAAAGGGAAAGAAGAGGAGAGATCACGGAGATAATGCATTCTCCGGATAAAAAGGTTCGCATTTGTTATATGGGCCTGGATCATACACAACGTATCACTGAAATTTATTTGTCCCAACCGCCTGATGACTGGATAAGATTTAACAAAGCTGTTTACAAGATAAAACTGGCGCCTCATGAGGAATGGCAGATCGAATGCGCCCTTCAGTTTTTGAACGAAGGGGAAAAGACCGACAGCATCAGTTTCTCGGAAGCGCAAAAGGAGATACATAAAGAGCTGCAGGAAACCAATTCCCTGCTGGCCAGGGTTACCACTTCCAATGAGCTGTTCAATGAATGGATCAACCGGTCTCAAAACGACCTCTCTTCTCTTTTAGCCCGTACGGCCTATGGCCGTTATCCCTACGCCGGGGTGCCCTGGTACAACACCGCTTTTGGCAGGGATGGTATCATTACTGCCCTGGAGGTGCTATGGCTGGCGCCTGACATCGCCAGACAGGTGCTGCAGTATCTTTCCAGCACACAGGCGACAGAAGTGAATCCGTACCAGGATGCAGAGCCGGGAAAGGTCATTCACGAGGTAAGAGGAGGTGAAATGGCCGCACTGAATGAGATTCCCTTCGCGAGATATTATGGTTCGGTGGATGCAACCCCATTGTTCATCATGCTCGCCGGAGCTTACTACAGCCGGACGAATGATGCTGGTCTTATAAAAAAAATATGGCCACATATCAAGGCAGCCATGGATTGGATCGACAAATACGGAGATGTGGATGGAGATGGGTTCGTGGAATACCAGCATAAGAGCGCCAATGGACTTACCAACCAGGGATGGAAGGATTCACAGGACAGCATCATGTATGAAGACGGACGACTCGTGCAGCCACCGGTGGCGCTCTGCGAAGTACAGGCATATGTGTATGACGCCAAAAAACAAGCCGCTAAGCTGGCAAACATATGCGGTCAGCCCGACCTGGCCGAACAATGGAAACAACAGGCGGCCACCCTGAAAAAAAAGTTCAATGAGCAATTTTGGGATGAGCAATTGAAGTGTTATGTCCTGGCCCTCGATGGCAACAAACGCCCCTGCAGGGTAGTTTCGTCCAATGCAGGCCATTGTTTATTCACCGGCATCGCCGATGAGGATAAAGCCGAAAAGCTGGTAGCCCGGCTGCTGCAACCCGACATGTTCTCCGGCTGGGGGGTTCGCACACTGGGCAAAAAGGAAAAACGTTTTAACCCCATGTCCTATCACAATGGATCCATATGGCCTCACGACGTAGCCCTCATCGCCCGCGGGTTTTCAAAATATGGATATATCGATGAAGCATTGCAGCTCGTCAGCGGTTTATTCAACGCCTCTTTATTCATTGAATTACAGCGGCTGCCTGAACTGTTTTGCGGTTTCGACAGGCGGAAAGGAGAAGGCCCCACCAGCTATCCCGTAGCCTGCTCGCCGCAGGCCTGGTCCGTAGCTGCCGTATTTATGCTGTTGGAATCCTGTCTCCGGCTTGACATCGATGCCGGAAAGAAACAGATCCATTTCTATTCACCTGTGATGCCCGAAGGCATCGACTTCCTGGAAATCAAGGGGTTAAAGCTGGTCGAGGGCTACGCAGATCTGACCTTGTTCATGGACGATCAAACCATGGGCGGCGTCAAGGTCTCCAAATGCCCTCCCTCCTGGCTGGTATCCCTGGCCACCGGTCCCTGATTTTCCCGATCCTGTAAATGCTTTTCCTAATCCGGCATAACTACCCGATAAAAATCATGTTTTTTTGCGGAAACTTCGGCTGAACATGATTGGATCGATACAAAAAACCATCACTGGCTTATTTTTCTTACTTTTTCCGGCTTTTATATGGGCCCAGACCCAGCAGACGGGCGTTATCAAAGGAAAGATCACTTCCAGCGACGGGACGCCGGTGCCCTACGTGACTGTCAGCCTGCAGCACGAACACCGGACTGTCATCACAGCAGAAGACGGCTCCTATTCGATCAAAAATGTAAAACCCGGCGATCACACCCTGGTCGTTTCACATACCGGTCTCCATACACGCGAACAGCTGGTGCATGTAAATGCCGGTGAAACAGCCGGCGCAGACCTCACCTTGTATGAGAACTCGGAAAAACTGCAGGAAGTGATCCTGGTCAGCAGAAAAAACCTGAATAACAGGACGGTATCCATCGGCAAGCTGGATATTCCTCCGATGGACCTCCCGCAAAGTATCACCGTGGTCGGAGAAAATGTGATGAAAGACCAGCAGGCGCAGCGGTTGAGCGATGTAGTAAAAAATGTAAATGGTATCTATCTGGCCACCACCCGTGGCAGCGTGCAGGAATCTTTCTCCGCCAGGGGATACAGCTTTGGCGCCTATAATATGTTTAAGAACGGATCGCGGGTCAACAGTGGCGTGATGCCGGAGATCAGCGGACTGGAAAGAGTGGAGGTCTTAAAGGGTAGCGCCGCTATTTTATATGGCAACGTGGCTCCGGGCGGCATCCTCAATATGGTCACTAAACAACCGAAATTCACGGCCGGCGGCGAAGTGTCCATGCGCATGGGTAGTAATGATCTGTATAAACCGGCGTTCGACGTCTATGGACCGCTCAGCGCAAAAGTGGCCTACAGGCTCAACGGAACGTATGAAAAAGCAGGCAGCTACCGTGACCAGGTCCATTCCACAAGATATTATATCAATCCTTCCGTATTATACCAGATCAGTAACAAAACAGCGCTGCTGCTGGAAGCAGATTATCTGTATTCCAGGTTCACCCCCGACTTCGGCATCGGCACCTATGATAATACGAAGATCCCCGATGTGGGACGGGGGCGCTTCTACGGCACTCCCTGGCAGTACAACAAAGCGCAACAGTACACCGGCACCGCCACGCTGAAGCATCAGCTCCGGAACGACTGGCAGCTGAGCACGGTACTCTCCTACCAGCGCTATGACAGGGATTATTATTCCACTGAACGCATCCAGGCACAGGCCAATGGCGACTGGGCACGCCCGCTGAATAAGATCAAATCATCAGAGGATTATTTTGTCGGCCAGGTAAACCTCGGCGGCAGGTTCAACACGGGCGCCATCGGGCACACCCTGCTCACAGGTATCGATGCAGAAAGATATAATACACAAACCTACGCCTTCAATAACATCACCACTTACGACACTATTAATATTTTTGATGCCAATAAATATACTCCGGGAACGGATATTCCAGCAGCAGCCGCCATCCGCCTCAGCAAGACGCCGATCAACCGGGCCGGCGCCTACATCCAGGACCTGGTCTCCATCAGCGACAAGATCAGGTTACTGGCAGGCATCCGCTGGAGCATCCAGGATGCGCTAAAGCCGGATACGCTGACCATAGCAAGCGGGACGCATAAAACAGGCGGCACGAAGACCGACAAAGCTTTTACACCCCGGGTAGGCATCGTGTATAAGCCGACGCTCACAACTTCCGTGTTTGCCAGCTACGCGAACTCCTTCTCCGTGAACAGCGGCACCGACATCTATGGGAATGCATTGTCCCCTTCTATTATCGATCAGTTTGAAGCAGGTATAAAAAATGATCTTTTCAACGGTGTTCTTTCAGCAAACGTTACTGCATACCGCATCATCAACAACAACCTCGCCCAAACGGCGCAATATACGTCCACAGGGGCCGTCAATAACAATACATCCCTGAAGGAGCTCACAGGTCAAACCACCAGTGACGGTGTAGAAGTGGACCTTGCGGCGCATCCTGTAACAGGTATGAATATTATCGCCGGCTATAGCTATAACTACATGCGTTATACAAAAACCAAAAATAAGACAGGTAATTATGTACAGGGACAGCGGCTGGTAAACACGCCCGCCCATACAGCCAATGCCAGCATTTTCTACCAGATCCCACAGGGACGCTTCAGCGGGCTGAAACTGGGTGCGACGGCCGTTTATATCGGACAGCGGGTCGGCGGCTATAACAATACCATCGGGCAGTCCCAGGGTTATGACCGCAGGATACCCGTAGACGGTTTTGTCACCGTGGATCTGAGCGCAGGATATACCTTCAGGAAAATTACACTGCTCGCCAGGCTGTCCAATATCGCCAATACTTATAACGTCTACGTCCACGAGAATTACAGCATCAACCCGATCCCGCCAAGACAGTTGATCGCCACATTGGCCTACAAGTTCAAATAAAAGGTCATTCTGATGGGCGGCGCCTACTGATCCATCAGCCGGTAATTCTCCGTCACCATATAATGTTTCAGGGTGGTGATCTTCAGCTGCTGCCCTTTTTCCGTGACGTAGACCTTCTTCAGCTCGCGAAAGGCCTTGTTATTGTCCTGGAGACCGACGATACAGGAATACTTTTCAGGCCCCTTTTGAAGAACAGGATGCGGTGGTGTCCCGATATCCGGGAGTTTGATGGTGTCCTCGCCGGTGATACCTTCAAATTCCACCCTGGCAAGATATTTCATCGTCAGAGGCGTCTCATAAAGACGAACGGAAAAATACATGTCATTAAGGCGGTTGTCCGTTTTGACCCGGTACTCGGCCACCGGCTCTTTTTTTACATGCTCCCGGAATTCAGGATTACGCTTGAACATAGGCAGGTCCGGACGTTTGGCAGCCAGGCTGTCTGTCTCGGCATCGGCCCCTCCGGAGGAAGAATGACAGGCTGAAATAGCTAAAATTACTAATAAGAAGGCGTTTCTAAACATATGTCCCCACGCGGCAAACATTGTACCAGAGCTAAGCCCGCTGCCGTATAGGTGACGATAGATATAAATGCCAAAGGAGCATGGTTGCGACAGACCGGTAAGGCCGCCAGGTAGCGGCCAGTTCCTGCAGATGATCCCTGGCGGTATCTTTTGGCAGCTGCTTGACCCGTTTCAGCGCATTGATGGCAGCGAGATCTCCGAGAGGAAATATATCGGCCCGCTGCAACACAAACATCAGGTATACATCGATGGTCCAATGACCGATGCCCTTCAGGGCGATAAGCTTCGCACGGACCTCTTCATCGGGCAATGTTTCCAGGAGACCGAGATCAAGTCTCCCCTCCGCCATCTCCGCAGCTAACACTCGTGCATACACCGTCTTCTGACGGCTGAAATAGCATGCCTTCAATTCTTCATCCGTCAATGCCAGAAAACGCCCGGGAGTTATCTCATCCAGTCTTTCTCTCAGCTTGTTCAATGCCGCCAGGGCCGAAGCCAGCGACACCTGCTGCTCGAGGATGATATGCACCAGCGTCTCGAATGTGTTCGTTCTCGTCCACATGGGCGGATAACCATGTGTCCTGACGATCATCGCCAGATCCTCATCTGCCGAGGCAAGCTTGTCACAGATGTTCTTAAAGTTCCGCTTGTTGAATCTTTGGATCAAAATCCCTACATTTCCGCTAAAATTAAGACATGGCCGGTGTAAAAAGCAAAAAAGAGCGCCTTATATCCATAAAACCCTCCGGTAAAAAAGATGAGTCGCTGGTCGATCTTATTTATGACCTTGTACGTCAGATACCAAAAGGAAGGGTCACTACCTATGGAGCCATTGCCTCCGTGCTCGACATACCCAACCCCAGGATGGTAGGAAGGGCTATGCACGCAGGCACCAGCAATGTCCCCGCCCATCGTGTCATCAACAGCACAGGACATTTGTCAGGCGAACATACAGCGCTCCGCCGGAAGATGCTGGAAAAAGAAGGTGTAAAAGTAAAGGGAGAAAAGATCGTGGATTTCAAGACCCTCTTCTGGGATCCTGCTATAGAATTATAAGCGAAACAAAAGACGACCACAGGTCGGCTGCCCGAAGGGCCATCAAATAGATTTTTTTTCGAAGGGGTATTTTTCAGAAACCCCGAGAAAAAAAACAAACCCCTGTGGAAACAGGGGTAAGTAACCAAAACTAACTGCTTATGAGAAAATTGTCAATTATTGTTATGAAAGTAAAATACTCTATCCTTCTATCCTTACATCTTCTATACAAAGATACAACCATTGCAGGTTAGCATTCTGTTAATTGAACTCCTCAAAATGTTAAGATCTTTTAAAAATCTGCCCCTTCAGCCAGTTCACCCATGCCGTAGCTCCCTCCATATTCTGGAAGGCTGAAGGAAGAATATGATTGTCAATATATTCATTATATATCCAGGGATCTCCTACCGCAAAGACTGTGCCCTTCCCTGCCTTGGCAGTAGCCGCGAGCACCGCTCCATTGTTTTCAATGGCAGGTGTAGCAGGGGCCGTAAGACGAAGACTGGCCACATCCTTCATATATAGCTGAAGAGAGGTCTTAAAGATAGGATCACCGGACGAGACGTGAATAGTACCCGGTGTACGCTCGTTACCGATAACATGATTTACGCAGTCCTCGTTAAAATGGATGCCGAAGACCTCCGCCAGTTGATTGAAATGCTGGAACTCGGCATTGCCCTTGTCATTGCCCATCAATACCAGCACACCGCCTGCCATAACCCAATCCCTGATCACTTTCACATCCTGCGTAGATATAAAATGAGGATGAGGGTTTTCTGTTTCGATGTCGGGGTCTGCGATGATATATACCGACGCTTTGCTGAGATCGGCCGCACCCGGCGCAGTCGTCAGGCTGGCCAGCGAAAAACCCTGGCTTTTAAAAATATCCCCCAGCTTCGAAAACCCGCTATTGGCTTTGTCTTCCCAGGTGTAATGAAATCTTACTGAATCACCGGCAGGTGTGCGGTGCCATTCATTGTTGAAGTAGTAATCCAGCAGGACAGTAGGTGCATGATCCTGGGCAAAGGCGTTGACAGTCACTAAAAGGGCGGCAAGTATGAAAAATTTTCCTGGTTGCATAGCAACAAATATAAATGATACCGCCTCGTCATAATATTTATTTACGACAACGTTTTCGGGCAGATTTATCTATTGTCCAGGCTCTTCATAAAAGCGACGATCTCATCGCGCTGCTGCTTTGTAAGATCCAGCTTATCAAAAGGCAGTGTTTGATTGTCTACTTTCAATCCCAGTCCTGCACCCCCGCCCTTGTTGTAAAAATCCATCACCTGTTCCAGCGTGGCAAACACGCCATTGTGCATATACGGCGCCGTGCGGGTCACATTACGCAACGTAGGGACCTTGAAGGAATGTTTAAAAGACGCCGAAGGTATAATATCATATCTTCCCTTATCCCGGTCAAGGGTCTTCCCATCCACCGACGCAGGCACACCAATGACCTCGGATTCTATCTTCATGAACCTGGGAGGGAAAGTCCCGTTGAACAATGGCATATAATGACAGGTGCCGCATTTCGCCTGTCCCATAAAGAGGTTGAAACCACGCACCTCATCCTTGCTCAAAGCTGTCTTATCTCCCCGCATGTACCGGTCCCATCTGCTATCGAGCCTTGTCAGGCTGCGGACATATGAACCAAGCGCATTCATTACTTCAAAAGTATCGATACCCATCCTGTCTTTTTTGACAAAAGCCTTTGCAAACAATAGGCGGTAAGCCGTATCCTGCCATAGCCGCCCCACGGACAGCTGGAGGGAACCATGCATTTCCTTTTCATTTTGGACCACGGCCTGCGCCTGGTCTTCAAGGCTCCGGGCGCGCAGGTCATAGAATAACGCCGGTTGAAGGGCAGCATTGATCAGCGTAGGTGTATTCCGGGCCAGCAACCCTCCGTCGCCAGGGATAGCGTTCTTCACCTCCCCATCGGCAAGGATCGTATTTTTTTTCAGTCCATCTGCAAATGCCTTGTCCGGCTGATGACAGGATGCGCAGCTCCTTGTACCGTTGCCGGAAAGCTGGGGATCGTAGAATAGCTGCCGCCCCAGCGCCACTTTCTCATCCGTCATAAAGGCGGACCGGTCCGGCATATACGCATCGGGATTGAACGCATTGCTGTCGAACAAGGTTTTGGCATCCTGGTTTAGCAGCCGGTTATATCGCATGGGTTGGAGCTTTAATCTCCCTTCCATATCCGCAATACCCCTGGAAAGCGGGTTCGCATAAGACGTGATAAACTCGGCCCTGTCAAAAGAATTGAAATCTAAATGCCTGCCGAGATAATCCATCGCCCTGTCGAGTCCGCCCTCCACATCCTGGGAACCCTCATAATAAGACAACGCCTGTTTCACACCCGACAGCCCCACCGCTGACTCATTCATGCTTTCCACCGAAAGGGGACCGTCAAACCCTGTGATACCGAGTGTCTCTACCCTGAAGACCTCCTGCCTGGCGGCATCGAACACCTGCCAGTCCAGGATATCGATGTTGGCAAAATGTTTTTTAAACATTCCGGCATCCGACTGCAGCCGTTTCAGCAGCTGCAATATTTCTCCCTTGTGCGCAGTATCAGGCCGGGGATACAAAAAAGCTTCGATCACCTGCAATCCCGCCGGCGCTCTTTCCTGCCCCGTCAGTTCAACTTCCGGCACAGGAGCGCCATTGACAAATCTTGCAGTTGCAGGCTCGAAATATTCAGCCGCCCACTCGAAACGCTTATATCCAACCCTGGCCTGGAGGAACATACGCTGTAATGACTGGCTCCCGGCATTCCCTCCGACCGCCATCTCCAGGGTATGGCATAAAGCAGCAAAGCTGTCGACTTGTGTCAACAGCATTTGCGCTATTTTTTTCTCGGGAGGCTGTGGCTGCTCCCGCGGCTTTTGCTCACAGGCGACATACCCTACAGCAGCAATGGATAATATGTATAATATTCGCTTAGTAACCTTGGCTGTGGCCATGTCCGTGATCATCATTGTAATAAGGGTCGAATGCATTTTGCAGTGGGTTCGCGTCTCTGTCACGGGAGGACAGGGGCTTCAGATCCCATCTTCTTTCTATGAGCGAAAGAATGCTGACCGTCTCATACTGCGTATGATCGACATATCCTCGTTTTGCAAAAGGAGATACGATGATGGTAGGTACACGGGTGCCGGGTCCCCATTTGTCGACGACGGGAGGAGCGACATGATCCCAGAAACCACCATGCTCGTCATAAGTGATGATGATCACGGCATCTTTGCCATTGGGCCCGTTCAATACTGCATTGACGAGATCCAACGTGTGATTTTCACCAAGCGCTACGTTGGAATAACCGGGATGCTCGTTGTTGATACCCAAAGGTTTTACAAAAGATACGCTGGGAAGCGTTCCGGCCTGGGCAGCAGCGATAAACTCTTTTTCATCTTTCAGATGCTCAGCCTTGGCGGGTTTGCCGTCGGCATAGTTCGCAAAAAATATAAAGGGCTGATGATGGAATTGGAAAGTGGCGTCAGCATGACCGGCTACAGCACTGTCCCAGCCGCCGGAATACCATGCCCAGGTTATTTTCTTGTCACTCAGCCTGTCGCCGATGGTGGCAAAAGTCTGATTGGGCACCAACGCAGCAGGATTGGCGCTGGCAGGATGAGGCGTATTCACCGAAAAGCTGGTGTTTACGACAAATCCATCAGGTGTGACTGCACCGTCGCTGATCAGCTTACCCGTGGAATCGAGCTTGGCAACGATGCTGGAAGGCGCACCGGGAAACACGGGGCTCGCAGCAGCAATCAGCCATATATGATTCAGGAACGATCCGCCAAAAGCGCTGTGATAGAAGTTGTCGCACAAAGTGTATTTCTGCGCCAGGCTTAACAAGGGCAGCATGCTGGTCTTGTAATAGCCTTGGGATAAACCGGCAGAGTTGTTGTTGTACAAAGCAAACTTGTCCATTTTCCCGCCGTCGATCTGCATTTGCTCCTGGTAATAGCGATGCAGCACATCAGGTGTATTCATGTCGTTGGGCACATACTGATCGATGGCAAAGGGCTTGTTAGGCAGTGTAGTAGGAAAGGCAGGGTTGGGAATAGCAGGAAGAACACTGTACGGAGTACCGGTAACATCCACCTGCGTGTAGTTGCCGGGGTTGGCATTGTTCAGACCATTGGCGCCGGGGAACTCGCCAAAGAGGTTGTCGAAGCTGTGGTTTTCCAGATAAATAACCACCACGTGTTTCACTTTGTTGATCTCGGAGGGATAAGGGGGAAGATTTTTTCTGCAGCTGCTCCCCAGAACGAGGACTGATAGCAAGGCAATGGCGGTGTGTTTTTTTCTCATTTCCTGGTTGTTTGTAAACAAATAACCATTATGATTGTGACCGCAATGTTACTACCGTGTAAACATTCCATTAACATTCCTTCACATATGGCTGACAAAATAAATGAATTTGTTCATCCCGGCAGTAAAAACCCCAGCGCAAAGCTGCTTTTTACCCCCACCAGCAACGCATGTAGCATATAGTAGGAGAAATACCGCTCCGGATCACGTTTATAATCCACTTTACCCGTACGTTTGGGTTCCGGCAAAGTATGATCTTTATTCTTCGGTATGATCAGCTTCTTCAAAAAAAATGATTTGATCTTGTCCACTTTCTTCTCATCCCTTCCCCGAAGCTTATCTGCCACTAAATTATGGTACTCCCCTACGATCTTCCCGGTGGCACGCTCAGGGGTCATTGCAAACTGAAAGGCAAGACTGTTCAGCATCCCCGACTCCAGGTGAATATCACCCAGGTTCTCCGCCGCGGGGTTCAGGCTGGTTACATCCAGCTCGTGAAAAGCGCCTTCCACCATATAAGGATCTCCTTTATGCAAGGGCATCTTCGTGGTAGCCCTGACAGACCCGCTGCCCATCAGGGAACCTTCGGTAACAACAGTAATATGAGCAGGGTCCCCCGCTGCCGGATGGTTGATCAGCGGTTTCACTGTCACGCTTAAATGGACGATATTCAAAACTCCCGTCTTATCACCCGTCCGGGGGAACTCCTCATACGTAAAAGCGCCCGATCCGAGTTTCACCGACCGCACCCGGATGGACAACGGCAGACTTTTCAGATAGTCCACCGGCAAAGGCTTGGATCCCTCCTCTAAAGGGAGGCGCCTGTCCCTGAAAACATAGATCTTACTCCGCCGGATGTTTATCTCGTCTGCGATCAGGCGATGCTGCAGCAAAGCCATTACATCCAATCCCTCTACCGACAATCCCTCGCAGGCAGCCGTCATCCAGTCCACCTGGTGACCCTTGATGCCACCCAGCTCCTTCCTGGCCACAGTAGGAATGATCCTGACCGTGTCGGCATGCAGCGATCCCCGTTTACTGTCCAGGTGCAAATTACTCAAATGCATAGTTTCATATGCCTGCGGTATCACATAAGACAGCTTGTCCGCATGCAACCTGACCGCCCCTGCCCTGACACTATCCTCAGGCTTATCGAGGTCCGCAACATGCACGGAATCTATCTCCACATCTCCCTCCACAAAAAACTTTCCAGGTTCCTCCACCCTCACCCCGCTAAACTTCAACCCTCCCAGCAACACATTCTTACGCGACCGGGCCAACGCCAGGTAATCGATACCGCTCACCATCAGCCGGCCGATGGATAGCTGGCGGCCGGAAGCCATCAACCGCACATCATCGATCACCAACGATCTACCGGGAATGTCCGTACGAAGAGAGCTATATATCAGTTTTATCGAAGCAGGTAATATCCGCAAAGCTTCCTGTACTTTTTTCCGGATCAATACCTGCGCAATAAAATATCCGGCTATCGATACCAGGATGATCGCACCTCCGATGTATAACACTTTACGCATATCAATACAAACGCGCCAAACACTTACCAGGGTTGTCCTGGGGAAGATTTTCCCCATGTAAATCAAGCAACCGCCACAGTTACATCCTCGTTTATAATATTGGTAAGAAATGCTAATCTTAAAATTTATTTGTATGAAAAACGCTCTCCTGCTTGCCGGAGCATTTGTGCTGCTGACGTTTGCCGGTTGTAAGAAAAATGACAAGCCACCTTCCTCCAACAACACTACCCCCGACCTGCGAATGATCGCCGATAACCTGGTCTCTCCGGTTGCATTGGATGCGCCCCCCGACAATAGCAAAAGGTTATTCATTGCAGATCAGGTAGGAAAGGTTTGGGTCATCCAGGCAGACGGCACAAAATCCTCCGCCCCCTTCATGGACCTCTCCTCCAAAATAGTAACGTTGAATGGAGGTTATGACGAACGGGGTCTGCTGGGATTTGCCTTCCACCCGGATTTTAAGACCAATGGTAAGTTCTACGTATTCTACTCGGCCCCGCCTCATGCCGGTGGACCGGAGCCGGGAGCAAGTTGGGACAACCTGGTACGGGTATCTGAATTCAAGGTCACGGCAGACGGCTCCCAGGCTGACATGGGCTCCGAAAGAGTGATCCTGGAAATAGACCATCCGCAAAACAATCACAATGGCGGGACCCTCGCCTTCGGACCGGACGGTTACCTGTATATTTCCATCGGCGACGGCGGAAATAAGGACGACGTCGGCCCCGGCCATGTCAGCGACTGGTACGCGGACAATACAGGCGGCAACGGCCAGGACATCTATAGCAATTTATTGGGGAACATCCTCCGGATAGACGTCAACAGTGGTGCCCCTTACAGTATCCCGTCCGACAATCCATTCGTGGGAACAGCCGCAAAAGGCGAGATCTATGCTTATGGCTTCCGTAACCCCTATCGTTTCTCATTTGACATGGGCGGCACACATCAATTGCTGGCCGGTGACGCGGGACAATCCCTGTATGAAGAGATCGACCTGGTGACCAAAGGCGGTAACTACGGCTGGAATGTAAAAGAAGGATCTCATTGCTTCAGCACGGACAATGATCTCCAGGAACGCTCCAGCTGTCCTTCCACCGACACCGCCGGTAAACCCCTCACCGACCCCATCATCGAGCTGGTGAATGCTGCCAACCCCAAAGGCGGTGGCGTAGCCATTACCATCGTGGGTGGAAATGTTTACCGGGGAGACAGCCTGTCCGCTTTACAGGGACAATATATCTTCGGCAGCTTCTCGCAAAACGGCCAGGCCAACGCGAAAGTCTATTCAGCCACACCCGCTGCTGCCAACACGTGGTCCTATACTGAGCTGAAATTGAAGAGCTATCCCAATGACCTGGGCATGTTCCTGAAAAGCTTCGGACAGGACAGGGACGGGGCCGTGTACCTGCTCACTTCAGGACAAGCCGGTCCGTCAGGCGCCACCGGCAAAGTCTTCAAGATCGCAGCGGTAAAGTAGCCCATATTTATTTTGAAGACTGACTTATATTGGTTTATTTTTTGCCTTCTTGTGATTGCGCCGGCAACTGTGGAATTTATACCCCCGAAGGGAAATTCCTCCGTCGTTCCTAAATCGTTATGACATTGCAAAAGGTAAAAGATAAACCAACAGTCACTCCCGAATTCCTGGCAGGTGGAGGGGAAATGGGACAGCGTATCCGGGCTTATGACTGGTCTTCAACCCCATTGGGACCTATCGATCAGTGGCCTCAAAGCCTCCGTACCTGCATCCGTATCATGCTTACTTCCCGTCAGCCCATGTGGATAGGTTGGGGGCAACAGCTGATCAAACTATATAACGACCCCTATCGGGCCATCGCTGGAGGCATGCACCCATGGGCATTAGGACAGCCGGCCTCCGTGGTCTGGAAGAACATCTGGCGGAACATCGGGCCCATGCTCAAACAAGTAATGGAAAAAGACGAAGGGACATATGTGGAATCCCAGCTCCTGATCATGGATCGTAATGGTTATCCCGAGGAAACATACTACACATTTTCATATACACCCATTCCCGGCGACGATGGCAGCACTGCAGGCATGATCTGCGCCAATACGGATGACACGGAAAGGATCATCAGCGAACGGCAGCTACGAACACTGACCCGGCTTGGAAAAAACCTGGCGGATCCCAGATCCAATAACGAGGTAATTGAAAAAATGATCGGTGCTTTACAGGAAAACCCGCATGACTTCCCCTTCATTTTATTTTATACCCTGTCGGATAACAAGGCAACCCTGTCTGCATTCACTCCATTGACCGGCGCCGTAGCCGTGCCGTCTGAAATAGACCTGGACGCAGATGATCCCTTTGCTTTCTCTTTTAAACATGCCGCCACATCCCGGAAATTACAGATCCTGGAAGGTATTAAGGATAAGCTCGGCCCGATGCCGAAAGGCATTTGGGAAATATCACCTGATAAGGCTTTCATACTACCTATCGCATCCGCCGCCATAACAGAGCCCTACGGTTTTCTCGTCGTCGGCATCAATCCTTACAGGCTGCCGGATGAAAAATACCGGAGCTTTTTTTCGCTGATCGCAGACCAGGTAACCACCAGCTTCTCCGATGTGCATGTGCAGGAAGAAGAGAGGAAAAGAGTGGAAGCGCTGGCCGAAATAGACAAGGCCAAGACTATCTTTTTCTCCAATATCAGCCACGAGTTCAGAACCCCCCTCACCCTGCTGTTGGGTCCCATCGAAGAAGTGTTGAACGACCCGGCATCCATCTCCGTCGACAAATACAGGATGGGTATCGCCCACCGCAATGCCCTCCGCATGCAAAAGCTTGTCAATACCCTTTTGGAGTTTTCCAGGATCGAGGCGGGAAGGCTGGAAGGAACATTCAGCCCCATAGACATCTGCACCTTCACCCGGGAGCTGGCCAGCTCCTTTCGATCAGCTATCGAAAAAGCAGGCATGCAGCTGCACACAACCTTCGGAGAAATAAAGGATGAAGTATACGTAGACACGGAAATGTGGGAGATGATCGTGCTGAACCTTGTCTCCAATGCTTTTAAATACAGCAAGGAAGGACACATTGAAGTAGGTGTGCAGCAGGTGGGCAAAGAAGTGCATTTGACGGTGAAGGATACAGGTGTAGGTATTCCCGAAGATCAGCTGGATAAAATATTCCACCGGTTCCATCGCATCGGCAATATACAGGGAAGAAGCCTCGAAGGGACAGGTATCGGGCTTGCAATGGTAAAAGAGCTGGTGCGGCTGCACAAAGGAACCATTACAGTAGACAGCCGGGTCGGAGAAGGCTCTACTTTCACAGTGACCCTCCCTGTAGGCAGGGATCATTTGCCGGCCGACAAGATCGCCGCAGGCCCACTCCAGACAACAGCCATCAAACACGCAAATACATTTGCCTCCGAGGCCGCCAAATGGGTACCTGATACACACGCAAAGCTGCCGGAAGCAACAACCTCTTACAGGGTATTACTGGCCGATGATAATGCCGATATGCGGGACTATGTAGGTAGACTGCTTTCTGAACGTTACACGGTCATCATGGCGACAGATGGAGAAGATGCCTTCGAAAAAACGCTGTCCTGCATACCCGACCTGCTGTTGTCGGATGTCATGATGCCCCGCCTGGACGGGTTTGGCCTGTTGAAGAAGATCCGCCATCACCCCTCCGTAAAACATATTCCCATCATCCTGCTGTCTGCGCGAGCCGGTGAAGAAGCAAAGGTCGAAGGGCTGGACGCCGGCGCCGATGACTATCTCATAAAACCCTTCTCGGCCAGGGAACTGCTGGCCAGGGTCGACGCCAGCATAAAGATCGCTCAAGCCCGGATCTCTGCCGAAAAACAGCTGCGGCTGCATGCCGAACTGCTGGAAGAGGAAGTAAAAAACCGTACACTGGAGCTCATCAGGTTGAACGCCACCCTGCGGCGAAGCAATGAAGACCTGCAGCAATTCGCCCATGTCGCCAGTCACGACCTGAAAGAACCTATCCGGAAGATCAGCACCTTCGGCAGCCGGCTGCAGGAAGAATACAATGACATATTACCGGAAAAAGCCAAAGTCTTTTTGGACAAGATCCATCATGCCACGGAAAGGATGTTCTCCATGATCGATGGCGTACTGGCCTATTCCATGCTCAACGCGTCCGATCAACCCATCCAGACGGTAGACCTGAACGAGATATTCAAAAATATCGAGTCCGACCTGGAGGTCATCATCGCACTAAAAAAAGGAGTGATAAGAAGAGGCCGGCTTCCCAGCCTGGAAGGAGCCGCCGTAATGATCTATCAGCTGTTCTATAATCTTTTGAACAACGCTTTGAAATTCTCAAGACCCGACGTACCTCCGGTGATACACGTCAGCGGCCTGATCATAGGAGAAGAGGATGAACAAATGATCGAGATAGCCATTGCAGACAATGGTATCGGTTTCGATCAGCAGTATGCCTCATTGATCTTCGACACCTTCGCCAGGCTGAACTCCAAGGACAGATTTGAAGGCACCGGTCTGGGACTGGCCTTGTGCAGGCGTATCGTCACCCGTCACCATGGCACGATTACTGCTTTAAGCACAAAAGACAACGGAGCTGTCTTTACAGTCAGGCTCCCCGTAAAACAGGCAACCGACCACCTTTAATTTCCTGTAAGCAATGGTAAAAAGATTTTTACTGATCGACGACGACGTCGCTCATCGTCAGTTACAGCAACCGGCAGCTATACCACCTTCTCTGCTCCGCGATCGATGGGTTAAAGAACTAAATTCCGTTTGAATTTCTTAATTTTACAAAATGAAGCAGACAGAAACCCTCCAGGAATTCTATACCAGGGTGCCGCAGGCCAATCCCACCGGTCTTTCACTCAACAATGCCGGACGGGGACATTTCAACATATTCAGCCGCGATTGCTGCTTTCCCAAAACATCATATATCCGCAGGGACTTTTATAAGATCTCCCTCATCATCGGCACAGGGAAACTGTACTATGCCAATAAATGGATCGATATCGACAGACCCGCTCTTTTGTTCTCCAACCCGGTCATACCTTACTCCTGGGAAGCCATCTCCGACATACAGGAAGGCTGGTTCTGCCTGTTCACGGAAGACTTCATTCATCCGGGCGAACGCAGGGAAAGCCTCCAGGACTCTCCCCTGTTCCGTATTGGAGGCTCACCCGTCTTTTTCATCGACCGGCAGCAACAGGAAGAGCTATCGGCTATCTTCCGCAAAATGCAGACGGAAATGGCAGCCGCCTACACACATAAATACGATCTGCTCCGCAATTACCTCCATATCATCATCCACGAGGCGATGAAAATGCAGCCCGCAGAAACATATAAAAAGCATCACAACGCATCCGCCCGCATCACCTCCCTTTTCCTGGAGCTGCTGGAACGCCAATTCCCTGTCGATACACCCGAAACAAGCCTCCAGCTAAGGACAGCCCACGACTTTGCCCGTAGCCTCTCCATCCATGTCAACTCCCTCAACAGATCGGTAAAAGACATAACCGGCAAGACCACCACCGAACACATCTCTAACCGTATCACAAAAGAGGCGCAGGCGCTGCTGACCCACACGGACTGGAATATTGCCGAAATAGCCTATAGCCTGGGTTTCGAATACCCGGCCTATTTCAATAATTTCTTCAAACGGCAGACCCGGCTTACCCCCGGTGAAGCCCGCAGGAATCCGGAAAACAGACTTTCGGCCCATTCTGGTCCTGTTTGATTTTTATAAGTATTGGATTGAATACCTGTAGGCGCATCACCCCGGCCCATCCTAACTTTGTCTGATAAAATTTCATCGTATGAAGTATAGAAAATTATCAACGACCAACGAAAAGTTATCCGCCATAGGTCTTGGCTGCATGGGTATGAGCTTCGCCTACGGTCCCACCGACGACAAGGAAAGTATCGCTACCCTCAACAGGGCATTGGACCTGGGCATCAATTTTTGGGATACAGCCGATATGTATGCCAATGGCGTCAACGAAGAGCTGATCTCCAAGGTCCTGGTACCCAACCGGGACAAGGTTTTCATCGCCACTAAATTCGGATTTAGGTTCCGGGACGGAAAAGCCTCCCACAGCGGCGCCCCCGGTACCTATGTAGACGGCTCACCCACGTGGATCCGCGAAGCGGTGGACAAAAGCCTTCAACGTCTTAAGATCGACACCATCGATCTCTACTACGCACATCGCATCGACCCCAACATACCCGTCGAAGAAACAGTAGGCGCTATGGCCGAACTGGTACGGCACGGCAAAGTACGTTATCTGGGTCTTTCCGAAGCTTCGGCTGCATCTATCCGTAAGGCACATGCCGTTCACCCCATCGCCGCCCTGCAGTCGGAATATTCCGTGCTGTCCCGGGATGTGGAAGGCGAAATACTGAAGACTACCCGGGAGCTGGGCATCAGCCTGGTACCCTACTCCCCCCTGGCGAGAGGACTGGTGACATCCGTCGTGGACCCATCCCAGCTGGCTGCCGATGATTTCCGGAAAGGTCTGCCCCGTTATTCAGACGAACACCTGGCCAATAATCAGGCCCTTGCAAAAGCATTCGGCGAAATAGCCGCGGGTAAAAATATATCTGCCGCTCAGCTCGCACTGGCCTGGGTCCTGGCCCAGGGTGATGACATCATTCCCATACCCGGTACCAAAAAAAGAAAATACCTCGAAGAAAATGCCGCCGCAGTGGACATCACACTGTCCCCGGCAGACCTCAAAGCCATCGATGAGCTGCTGGCCCGCTATCCTGATACAGGCGGCCGCTATAGCGAAGCATCTATGAAGCTGGTGAATCATTGATCTGCATCAGTACCACGTATAGGAAAGGTCCGGCTGTGGAACGCCGTCCAGGAGCATATGTCGCGTCACCGGCCGGCCCCTTTCATCGAACTCATAGGTATATATGAGGACCCTGGTGCTGACGCCGGAACCAGGAAACTCCTGCGTCTCTTTTTTTACCAGGTTGACACTGCTGACCCCTATCATGGATACACCATTGTGCTCGCTGCTCAGATAGTTATGCCTGTCCGTATAATAGTCGGAACGTTGGATCTCTGCCACTTTGTTGTCCACGACGTCAAAGGACTTGACACTGTCCAGATTCCCCTTGCTGTAATAACGGATCGTGAGCAGATCGGGCGCCTCTCCTTCCTCGTGGACCGTTTGTTGCTCCAGCTGCCTGTCCGCGTTATAGGTTAAATTTAATATCAACGGCGGTATCGTACTGTCGATGATATATCTCACGTTACGGGCAAGCCCGTCGTCACTAAGATAATAGGTAACCCCTCCGCCGTGGGGAACACCCTGCAGGTTGTAATCCGTTCCTACCACCGAATCCCTGGTATATGTATAATCCGTCCTCGCGGTGATACTATTGCTGTACGTCGCTCGTATTAGCCGGCCCTGGTTGTCATATGCATAAGTGGTGTTATTGAGAGACTTTATCCTGACGGAAGGATCAGGCTGTCCTCCCCCATTCCCGGGATCTGCAGGACGATCATGATGTTTCCTGCAGGCAGCCAGCAGAAAGATCAGCAGGCTGTATATATACATTTTTCGCATAGCATGTTGATTTTGTCATCGACAAAATAACTTCAAATACCAACGCCCCCGGGCGGCATCTAACCATCGGAATGCCCCGCTTTCCAAAAGGCAGGAAGCGCAGCACAGCTCCGCTGCCCGAACCGAAGGGACACCAAACAAAAGCCGCTCCCAAATGGAAGCGGCCGAGCTTAAACAAACCAAACCTTTATATCTTATCTTTTGATGAGTAACTTCTTTGTAACCCTGCTCTTATCCTCCAGGTCGATGACCACATGATACATCCCCGCCGCCAGCCGCGATACATCGATCGCAAGCACCGCATCCACAGGCCGCAGCACAGCCAGCATTTCCCGGCCGAGGTTGTCGAAGACCGTTACCTTCAATACTTTGTTGTCATTCAGCCCGATGAACACCCTGTCCGTCGTTGGGTTCGGATACATCGTCAGCTCCGATGCGACACTTATATTCACTGTACGCACTTCCGAGTAGACCGACGATCCATCGAGATCCACCAGTTTGAGCCGGTAGTAGGATACACCTTTCAACGGACGACTGTCCTTAGCAACATAGGTCAACGGCAGACTGCTGTTGCCGGCTGCCGGCACTGTCTGTATAGGCTCGAAATGCTGTCCATCGGAGGAACGCTCTACGACAAAATAACTGCTGTTCTGCTCACTGCTGGTGCTCCAACCGATGTCCACCAGGGAAGCATTTATCTTGTTGCACTGGAAGTACAACAGGTCGACGGGCAATATATTATTCACCGTGAGCGAAGCCAGGGTAAAGGCCCCGAAAGTCGATACCGCACCACTGGACGTCACCGTTCCGGCGCCCGTATTACCCGTCGTGCCACTGCTGCCCAGGTCTTTCCACTTCGACAGCGCCGTGCTCCAGCCCGTGACATGCAACGCACCCATGCTGGTTATCGAACCGCTGTTGATATTCCAGGACAGGTTCACCGTAACATTGGACGCCCCGTTGGTCCTGTTGAGCATCCAGTATTCATGCTGCGATACATTATTCAGGGTAATATCCCTCGTAGCCCGGCTATAAGTCGGATCGGGATCGGCATAAATATACTGAGCAGTGAAAACATCCGTGGCCAGTGAAGGCGAGGACATCGCAATAGGACGATAAGAAGTATTGTCTCCCACAGGGAAGGTAAAGGCCCCGGTGCCCACCTTCGTGACAACGCCATTCACATGGCTGGCATCCGTCGCACCCGACACCGCCGACCCGTTCAGGAAGGTCAGGATGCCACTCTGGGTTACAATGCCTGTTACAAAGGTCATCTGTTTGGACACCTGCTGCGTACCGGAGGCAATGGTCACACCATACGGTGTATTGATCATCAGGTTATAAAAAGTCTCCGCACCCGTGCTGTTGATGACAGCCGGCGAAGAGCAGCTGACAAAGGTTACGGTACCCGTACCCGGTACAAAGGCGCCGTTATTGGTCCAGTTACGATATACAGACAGGATGGGCGTACCCGACATCGTCAGCGTGGCGCCGCTGTTGATCGTTATATCATATACACTGGCATCAGAGGAAATAGTCGGATTATTGGGCATTCCGCCGGCAATGACAGCAGAAGTAAACCTGTCAGGCAAGCCGGCCGACCAGTTGGAGGCTGTGAACCAGCTGTTGCTGGTAGCACCCGTCCAGGTAGTGCTGGCGCCTGACTTCACGGCCGTCACGGTATTGGAAGGATAAGTCCCTGCGGTACAACCCGGCAGATTGGGCGTAAGTATACAGGTGACCACATCCCCGCTGGCGAGCGAAGCATTTGTATAAGTGGCGCTCAGACCAGTCTGTACCGTCGCTCCATTCACCTGCCACTGGTAATTCGGGAAGCTGCCCGCATTCACCGCACTGGCTGTAAAAGTGCCGCTGTTGAGATTGGAGACAAACGCATTGGTGATCGTGCCGCCGCTAGAATTGATGCTGACATCCACCAGCATCGGCAGTGTAGGCGCCGTGGGGCTGGTCCGCAGCAACGCACCATTTTTATAATATTTCACGACATTATTCTCCACGGCGATCTTCAGCACATCACCCGTAGTATAAGTAAAACCTGCCTTGTAGATGCCCGATTCATATATCTGCAGAGTGCTGCCGGTTGCCAGGTAAAACGCATATTGGATAGTGGTATAGCTGGCGCTGGTATAGCTGCTGCTGAGACCCGCCATCCGGTTGGTGTTCGTCTCACTGGCCGTAAACTGGAAATAACCGTTGTTGCTCACCGTATTCCAGCTGGCAGCGCCTCCATCCCAGTTACCATTGGACTGGAATTTGGATAACCCGTTCACAGACACGATATTCATGTTGGCGGACAGGTTCGGCAATTTCCATTTCACCTGCTCGATGACAGCCGTACAGCTGGAAGGATCCACCGCTCCCTGTATGGAGAAATCCAGGTTCAGGGGAGCCGTCGCCGTATTGGTGATCGTGTTGGAATTATACGTTGTGACACTACAACCCGGAAGATCAGGCGTCAGCACACAGGTGATCACGTCATTATTGGAAAGACCCGTATTCGTATAGGTGGCGCTGGCGCCTGTCTGCACCGTCACCCCATTGACCATCCACTGGAAGGTAGGATTGGTACCCGCATTCACGGTGCTCGCAGTAAACGTCCCGGTACTATAATTGGATACTACGGCATTGCTGATAGTACCGCCCGCATCCCTGATAGACGCATCCACCAGCAGCGGTAACGTCGGGGCCACCGTACTGGCATACAACAGGGTGCCATTCTTATAATATTTCACGACATTGTTCTCCACCGCGACCTTCATGATATCACCCGTCGTATAAGTGCCAAAAGCCCCTTTGCTGCCACCGGACTCATAGATCTGCAGACCGCCGCCGGATTGCAGATAAAAGGCATACTGAATGGTGGTATAGCTGGCGCTGGTATAGCTGCTGCTGAGACCTGCCATCCGGCCGGTGGTCGTCTCGCTGGCCGTAAACTGGAAATAGCCGTTGTTGCTTACCGTATTCCAGCTGGCAGCACCTCCATCCCAAACCCCGTTGTTCTGGAATTTGGACAGACCATTCACAGACACGATGTTCATATTGGAGGACAGGTTCGACAATTTCCATTTCACCTGCTCGACGGCAGCTGCACAATTCGAGGTGGCAGCTGTTCCCAATATGGCAAAATCCACATTCAGCGGAGGTACAGCCGAATTGGTAATGGTATTGGATGTATACGTGCTGGCCAGATTGCAACCGGCCAGATCAGGCGTCAGCATACAGGTGACTATGTCGCCATTATTCAACGAAGCATTCGTATAGGTGGCGCTGGGACCTGTCTGCACCGCCACCCCATTGACCATCCACTGAAAAGTAGGATTGACGCCCGCATTGGCGGTATTGGCCGTAAACACACCGGCATTATAATTTGATACCAATGCGTTCCCGATGCTGCCGCCGGAGGAGTTGATGCTGACGTCCACCAGTAAGGGCAATACAGGAGCAACCGGGCTCACATACACCTGGGTGCCATTTTTATAATATCTTACCACATTGGACTCTACAGCGATCTTCAGCACATCACCCGTCGTATACGTCCCGAATGTGCCACGGCTGCTGCCGGACTCATAGACAGCCAGGTTGCCTCCGGATGTCAGGTAAAAGGCATACTGGATAGTCGTATAGCTGTTGCCCGTGAAGCTGGTGCTGAGGCCAGCCATCCTGTCCTTATTCGTTTCGGTGGCCGTAAACTGGAAATATCCATTATTGCTCACCGTATTCCAGGAAGACACACCCGCATTCCAGCCACTGTATTGGAACCTCGAAACGCTGCTGCCGGAGGCGACCAGGTTGCTGTTCAGGTCGGACAGCTTCCACTTCACCTGCTCCACCACTGCATTACAGTTGGGAGTGGCAGCCACACCCTGTATGGAGAGATCCATATTGAGCGGAGCAACCACCGTATCCTTAATGGTATTGGATACGACCGGTGCAGCGGCACAACCGGCCAGGTCAGGCGTCATCTCGCAGGAGACCACATCTCCATTTGTCAACCCGGTATTTGTGTACGTGGCGCTGGGGCCCGTCTGTACAGTACTCCCGTTCACCATCCACCGGAAAGTGGGATTCGCGCCGGCATTCACCGTATTGGCAGTAAAAGCCCCGGCATTGTAATTGAACACCTGGGCATTGGAGATAGTGGCGCCCGGATGATACATGGACACATCCACCACCATCGGCAATGTTGGCGCATTACTGCTGATGTATAACAGGGTACCGTTCTTATAATACTTTACCACGCCCCCTTCCACAGCTATTTTCAATACATCGCCGGTGGCATAATTTCCAAAGGAGCCACGGCCGCTGCCCGATTCATAGATCTGCAGGGTACCGCTGCTGGTAAGATATAAAGCATATTGAATAGTGGGATAGCCGCTGCCCGTATAGCTGGTGCTAAGACCCGCCATACGTGCTGTATTGGTCTCCGTGGCGATGAACTGTAAATAACCATTGTCGCTCACCGTATTCCAGCTGCCCGCACCGCCATCCCAGCCGGTGGACTGGAACTTGGACAGACTGTTGGTGGAGACAACGGTCATGTTAGTGGTCGTATTGCTAAGCTTCCATTTCACCTGCTCCAGGACAGCGCCGCAGTTGGTGACAGCAGCGGTTCCTTGTATAGAAAGATCTACATTGATGGGCGCAACGACGGTGTCCTTCACCGTGTTGGATGTCTGCGGAATATTGCTGCAGCCGGGAAGGTTGGGCGTCATCACACAGGTGACGATGTCCCCGCTCGCAAGACCCGTATTGGTATAGGTTGCGCTGGCCCCCGTTTGTACAGTAACGCCGTTTACTTTCCACTGGAAGATCGGCGCAGCGCCCGCATTGGCCGTATTGGCGATAAAAGTGCCGGCATTATAGTTCGACACCAGAGCATTGGAAATGCTGGACCCTGTATTGTACATAGACGCCTGTACAGCCAGCGGCAGGGTCGGCGTAATATTGCTGACATACAGGAGATTCCCGTTCTGATAATACTTAACCACATTGTTCTCCACCGATATCTTTAATATATCACCCGTGGCATAAGTACCGAATGTTCCGCGGCCACTGCCGGACTCGAAGATCTGCAATGCACCGCTCCCATTGAGATAAAAGCCATATTGGAGGTTAGTATAGTCGACACCGGTATAGGCGGCGCTTAGACCTGCTGCGCGTGTTTTATTTGTCTCGGTGACCGTAAACTGGAAATACCCATTATTGCTCACTGTATTCCAGGAATAAGCAGCGCAATCCCAGCTCCCCATAATATTCTGGAACTTGCTCGGGTTGCCCGACGCATCTATCGCCATACCACTGGTGGTATTGGCCAGCTTCCATTTCACCTGCTCGATCACCGTGTTACAGTTCGTGGTGGCCGCTACGCCTTGTATGGAAAAATCCACATTGACAGGAGAGACGAAAGCCTCCGTGATCGTATTGGAAGCCACCGGTATCGAACTACATCCTGCCAGGCCAGGCGTCATGGTACAGGTGACCACATCCCCATTGTTTAAACCCGTATTCGTATAGGTGGCGCTCGCTCCTGTCTGCATCGTAACCCCGTTGACCATCCACTGGAAAGTAGGACTGGCGCCCGCATTCACCGTCGTCGCGGTAAAAACTCCCGCATTATAATTCGATACCAGCGCATTGCTGACCGTTCCACCCGCATCGTAGATACTGACATCCACCAGCAGAGGAAGAGTCGGCGCCACCAGGCTGATGTACAATAAGGTGCCGTTCTTATAGTATTTCACCACATTGTTCTCCACCGATATCTTCAGCACATCGCCCGGCGTATAGGTGCCGTACGTTCCCCTCGAATTGCCGGATTCATAGATCGCCAGGTTACCGCTGTTCGTCTCGTAGAATGCATATTGAATGGTGGTATAGCTGCTGCTGGTATGCGCAGTGCTAAGCCCCACCATCTTGGCTTTATTCGTCTCGCTGGCCGTAACCTGGAGATAGCCATTGTTACTTACCGTATTCCAGCTGGCTGCCCCTCCATTCCATCCACTGTACTGGAATTTGGAAAGACTATTGGTAGACACCACCGACACACCGTTGACGAGTGTACCGAGGTTCCATTTCACCTGCTCCATGACGGTGCCGCAACCGGTGGCAGCCGGCGTACCCTGAATATAAAATTCCGTATTGGCAGGCGTCGCCGCCGCCGCAGTGACGTTGTTGGAAGTCGCCGTCAATGCCCCGCAACCGGGAATATTCGGCGTGAGCACACAGCTCACCACATCCCCTGCATTGAGCGAAGTATTCGTGTAGGTATTACTGTTCGTCCCTACAGGCGCTCCATTCAGCAGCCATTGATAACCCGGACTCGCACCTGCATTTACAGCGCTTGCCGTAAAAGTACCCGAACTATAGTTTGTCACGGTGGCTCCGGCGATCGTACTCCCCTTGTCATTGAGGGAAACATCTACGACCATCGGCAACGTAGGAGCAGTATTACTTATATACATGAGGACCCCATTCTTATAATACTTTATCATCCCCCCTTCCACTCCAACCTTTAATACATCTCCTGTACTATAACTCCCAAAGCTACCCTTATAGATGCCCGATTCATATATCTGCAGGGCATCCCCGGAAGTAAGGAACCAGGCATATTGGATGGTAGTATAGCTATTGCTGGTATGCGAAGTGCTAAGCCCCGCCATCCTGTCCAGGTTCGTCTCATTGGCCGTAAACTGGAAATAGCCGTTATTGCTTACCGTATTCCAGCTGGCCGCTCCTCCATCCCAGGAGTTCGACTGGTACTTGGTCAGCTGATTGCCCGTTGCATATACATTGTTCAGGGAGGAAGCTTGCCAGGCCACATCTTCCTTCACCTGGGAACAGGTGCTGGTCGAGCTGCCGCTGGTGATAGCAAGGTCCAACCCTGCCGGAACGATCTGTATTGAATAGTAATTGCTTTGGCTACAATCCAGCAGCTGCCTGTCGGCATTACTCAGTTTGCTGCCAAAGACCACCACCTCGGAAAGCTGCCCCGCAGGCAGCTCATTATCGGCCGGCAACGGCGAGCCCCTGAACAGCCGGATGCCGTTCAAATTGGCAGTAGCCCCGGGAAAATTGTGGTATTGTACACCTCCGTTGAGATATTGTACGCCGCTGCTCGCATCACACAAGGCGGAATACATAAATAATGCATTGCTGCTCAATTGCGGCACAGGCTGGAGAGAAGTAGCGCTGCTCCAGTCCTGGGGAGATAACCCCATGCTGGCGGGGTTCGAAGTATTCGGATAGGCTATTTTAAAAGTATTGTTGTTGCCCCCGTCAAACATGGTAACATAACCCGTGCTGGATGTACCGGCACCCGTACGGCGGCTTACCAGGAATACGGATAATGGCGTGGTGAGAGCAAACGGAGTCGTCGCCATCGTACTGGTGCTCCCATTGAAGTCACAAACAGGTCGCCCATTCTGTACATCTACAACGCCGGCATTGACGATACGGGGCTGCTTGGCTGCCGTCGCCTGTATGGCATCATGCCCATTCCCGCTCTGATCATACCAAATGGTGATATAACCATTGTTGCTGCCTACGAACGATAACAGTGCCGCCTGATCGAGATCACCCCCGGCTGTAAACCCGATATCCATGGTCAGACCATCGCTGCTGCGACGCACCTGGATAGCCCTGGTGGCTGAACTTTTTAATTGACGAAGGGAATAAGCGACGGAGGGAGAAGTGGACAACAGGTCCAAAATTGGCTGCGATTGTCCCTGTAACGCAATGACAGTGAATAAAGACGCTATTACGGCACGCTTCAGGGCCTTGAATAATGGTCTTTTCATAGAAGGATTGGGTTGGTTTTTTAAGGTCTATTATGGATATTAGAATACTGGGCTTTATGTATTCCTAAAATATGCCACAATACAACACACGTATTACCAACCTCTTACCCGTAAAGAAAAAATAAAAACCTTCCCATTTTTGGAACGCAAGACTAAAATTGGGAAAACCTCCTTAAAAACGAAGCATTCCCAACCCCTTCGGTCAATCGACCTTTATGGATCTCGATCGCACCGTCTGCGCACTGAAATACCCCATCGCTCCACCGGAAATATTACTGGCAGGGTTAGACGGAGAAGCGCTTTGATTATTACCCGTGGCGCCATTAAACAGGCTGTACCAATACTTGTACACAGCAGAATCGTTACAGATGATCTCGATACGTATGCTATCCCCGCTCTTAATATCGCGGGCAGGGTTATCCGTACTGTTATCGAAATTCAGCTCCGACTTCACCGTTCGTCCATCCGTAAACTCGTCGTCGCTGACAAAAACGGTAGGTTCCTTATAGTCATTGACATACTGTACAAAATGATAGTAATTGGCAATGCCCGGAGGATCCTTGTAAACGACATTAACATATTTCTTGGTGCTAAGTGCGCCGGTTTTGACATAAATACTGTCGAGATTGACAGGCTGCGGCATCGTGGATGTGGAAGAAAAGGTCTCGCTCCCGATGTGGACCGTCAACGAATAAGTCTGCCCCGGCTGTCCTGTAAGACTGGCGGTACTATATACGCCGGAATCCGTCTCGGGCAACGTGGTCACGACCCCATTGTTCTCCACTGTCACATTAGCCCCGCTGACGGCGGAAAAGTGATTGTCCTCGCTAAAATCCTTCGAGCGCGTGATGGATACTTCACAGTATCCGGGTTCATCGGTGATCTTGCCCACGATGACATACCTTGGAGCAGTGCTGTTCAGGTTTACGCTGATGACCTTCTGACAGCCGGCCAGGGATATCAATACAAAACATATATATACAAGTCGCATAGTGCTAGAATTTGAAGTTATAGGAAATGGAAGGAACAAAGGTGAAAAGGCTGGTACGCACCGCCTCTGTCTTATTGGGATCATCCTTGCCCTGACGGAAGGTGATCTGGTAGGCATTCTGCCGCCCATAAGCATTGTACAGGCTGAAGTTCAGCTCGGAAGAAAACCGCTTGCGTTGCTTCAGCTGCAGCGTGGCGCCCAGGTCCAGCCGGTGATAACTGGGCATCCGATAAGCATTCCGTTTGGTGTAAAGAAAATAGACTTCCCCATCCACTGTGTATTTGCCGCTGGGAAAAGTCACGGCATCACCCGTATAAAAAACCCAATCGGCCGAAAGCGTCCACTTTTTATTCAGCTGATACGTGCCTACGATGGCAATGTCATGGGTCCTGTCCTGGCGGGCATTGTACCATTGACCGTCATTGATGCCGTCGATCTTACGCTCCGTCTTGGATAGCGTATAGCTCAGCCAGCCTGTGAACCGCCCTACCCTTTTTTTCAACAGCCATTCGATGCCATAAGCCCGTCCCTTTCCAAACAGCAGCTGCGTCTCGATAGGCTGGTTGGTATAAATATTGGCCCCATCCTTATAATCTATCTGGTGCTGCATGGTCTTGTAGTAGGTCTCCACTGTCAATTCCCACCGGCCTCCGGCAAGATCTTTATAATAGCCCAGCGATACCTGGTCGGATATCTCGGGACGGATAATATTGGTATTCGCCACCCACCGGTCCGTGGGAGAGGAAGTAGTGGAATTGGACACGAGGTGCAGGTTTTGCGTGTTCCGCACATACGAGGCTTTCAGCGATGTCGTCCCGTTCAACTGCCAGGAAGCCGCCACCCGCGGCTCCACATTGAAATAGGTCTTCACCACCTGCCCCGACCCATAATGCAGCGTATCCAGGATCTTGCCGGACGGATCGATATCGTAATAGTCACCCTTACCCAATATGCTGAAGGCGGAGAACCGAAGCCCGTAAGTAAAGGTCAGCTGTCCCGTCGCCTTCCAGGTGTCGGTGAGATAAGCAGCGCTTTCCAGGGAATACCGATGGGGAAAGGTCATGGAATTAATGCCGGCATCCTTGTTAGCCGTGATCTCACCCGGCCGGATGGTGTGATGGATCGCATTGATCCCCATATTCACTGTATGCATACTCCCCGCATACCATTGAATATCCTCCTTAAGATTCCAGTCCTTGATCTGTGAAATGATGTTGAATTCATTCCCCGCCTCCTTGTTGGTGATCTTAAAATCATAATTGCTGTATATGAGGGAAGTATTGGAAAACCAGCGGCTGTTGAACACATGGTTCCAACGGGCGGTGGCGGTAGTGTTACCCCAGTTGATACCGGCCAGGTTATCCTGGCTCAGCACATCCCGGCCAAAGTAACCCGACAGGTAAAGACGGTCTTTCCCGCTCAGCTTAAAATTCATCTTCGCATTGAGATCATAGAAATACAGCCGGCTCTTGTTGATCGTGGAGTCGTTGGACAGTCGCAGGAACAGATCGGCATAGGTCCGCCGGCCTGAAATAAGGAAGGATGACCGGTCCTTCTGTATCGGACCTTCCACATTCAGCCTGCTTGCAATAAGCCCGATACCACCGCTGGCATTATAGTCCTGGTTATTCCCCTCATTCATCTTCACATCCACGACAGAGGATAGACGCCCCCCATACTGGGCAGGCATCCCTCCCTTATAGACGACGATATTCTTAATGGCATCCGAATTGAAGGTTGAAAAAAAGCCCAGCAGGTGGGATGGGTTATAGACAGTGGCCTCATCCAAAAGGATCAGGTTCTGATCTGCGCCGCCCCCGCGGACATAAAAACCGCTGTTACCATCGCCCGCCGACTTGATACCCGGCAGCAGCTGTATCGTTTTCAGCACATCCTTCTCCCCAAAGATGACAGGTATATTTTTTATCTCCGCCATGGTCATACGCTCCATGCCCATCTGGGGACTCTTCAGGCTCCTGCCCGTCGTGGTGGCGCGAACCGTCACCTCCTGCAGATCAGTGGCTGCCGCCGTCATAGGGATATCCAATACTATGTTGCTATCCAGCTGGACATCACGCGCTACGGTAGCCATGCCGACGGTGCTGATCTCCAAATGATAGTCCCCTTTCGGTAAAGTCAGGGAATAAAACCCGTATTCATTGCTGACCGTCGCTGTAAAGAAACTGGATACAGCGCTTCCCACCCGGATAGTAGCGCCGATGATGGTCTCTCCCGTCTTCTGCGCCCGGACGGTGCCGCTGATCGTGTACTTTTCCGGCAGCTTATAGGATACGGGTATGATCAGCGTAGAAGAGCTTTTTCTCTCATCGCTCTTTTTCAGGACGATACTTTTTCCTACCTGCATAAACTGCATATTGCACCCCCTCAACAGCTGCTGCAGTACCTTGTCCAGCGGCTGGGATTCCACATCCAGGGATACATCCTGTACAGCCTCTACATCTTCCGAACGGGCGACGAATGTAAAGGGTGACATCTTCTCGATGGTACGTAAGGCGTCTTTCAGCGAATGGTGCTTCAATCGAACGGTTAGCTTCACCTGTGAAATGTCCTGAGATGCCGCACGCAAGGTCAAGAGCGTGACGGCCAGTGTCAGAAAGACAGTGGTTATTGTTCTTGTGTTCATAGTTGTTTTATTGGCAGCCTTTACCGGAGAGGGTAACGATGCGGTGTTTTTCATCTATTGTCCAATGCAGGTCCATAAGCCGGCTTATGGTATTTAATACCTCTGAAAGGGGTATTTTATTATCAAAAGTTCCCAACAGCCTGCAATTGCGGAGCGCGCTGTCTTCAAAAACGATCTTCATATTATACCACCGGCTGAGCGTGCCGGCAATCTCATCCAGCCTTCCGTCAAACCATAATTTGCCGGTCTGCCAGGCCAGGACATACGCCGTGTCCACAGACACGGTCTTCGATTGCCGGGTACGGTCACTCCATTGCAGCTGCCTGGCCGGCGTCAGCCGATCCAATACCTTTCCCGCATTGTCCACCTGTACCTTGCCTCGTATGACCGTCACCGTTGCACCCGAGTCGATATTGAAGCTCCGCATGTCGAAGCTGGTGCCCAGGACGGTGGTCGTCAGCCCGCCGGCATGTACGACAAAAGGATGCGCAGGATCTTCAGCAACATCGAAATATCCCTCCCCATCCAGGTAGAGCTCTCTGCGACTGCCGAATGATCTTGAATACCGCAGCGTGCTGGCCGCGTTTAGCCAGACATGACTGCTGTCCGGCAAACTTATCTGTAGTATTTTACCCCAGGGGTTGTATACGGTGATCTGCTCGGGAGCCTTATTACCCCAATACCGCCACGCCGACCAGGCGCCGGCCAGCAGGACCAGACAGGCTGCGGCACGCCAGACCACCGGCATCATCCGTCTCACCTTGCCCTTGCCGCTGCCGCCAATACCCTTACTCCTCAGATCATTCATCATCCGATGTTGCAATTGCGCTTCTTCGGCAGGATCCTCTGCCGGCCATTCCACCTCTTCTACAGCATAGACGGAACGATACCATTCCTGCAGCTCCTGCACTTCCCCCGGCGTGGCCTTATCATCGGCATACTTCCGGATCAGCTCATATAGACGTGTTTGTTCCATAATACTCATAAATCCGTTTTCCGGATATAATATAGTACCCATGAAACAGGCTAACCCCTAAAACTCAGGAAAAAAAAATATTATTGAACTTCCGGATGGAGTCCTTTAGTGTTTTTAGCGCTTTTGTAATATGATACTCAACAGACTTGGGAGAAAGATCCATCTTTCCTGCAATCTCCGCGACAGATAGCTGATCTTCCCGGCTGTACCTGAATACCAGCCTTGTTTTCTCCGGCAATGCTTCCACCACCCCATCCAGGAACTCCCGTAAGAACCGGGCTTCCAACTTTTTCTCCGTCTCATCATCCGACGCCGCTGGATCATCCTGTGTCTTCAGGATATCCTGTCTCCGCTGATGCCGGACCATCACCTTGAACACGGCATACTTGACGGCCGTACCCAGATAAGCGGATAAAGACCGTATCTCCAGGTCATGTCTTTTATTCCACAAACCAATCAGCACATCCCCCACTACCTCTTCCGTCATTTGCTTGTCACGGGTATGATAATAACCGATAGCCACCAGCTTCTGCCAATGCCGGTGATAGATCTCATTAAACGCCCGCTCATCGCTGTCCTGCAATGCAGCGAGCAGTTGCTGATCTTCTAGTTCCGCATAATTTATCATATTACTTCTTCAGTCGGATGCGGGTGAAGGTACTACAATTCATGCAGGCTTTTTGCCGGCCCGTACAGGAACACCTTCTGCCGGCGGCTTTCACGCTCTTTATTTGCAAAAAATTAAAATTAAATTGTTATGAAGAAGTTCTTACTAATCGCAGTTTGTGTTAGTCTCTCTTATTTTTCGCAGGCCCAGGTCAAATTCGGCGTAAAAGCAGGTGCCAACCTTTCCAACGTAGGAGGAAAAGATGCCGTCAACACCAGCTCGTTGATCGGTTTCCACGGAGGCGTACAGGCCAACATTCAGTTGGTGAATGATTTCAGTATTCAGCCCGAGCTCTTATATTCCGCACAGGGTACAAAAGTGGAAGTAGAGACCAGCGGAGATGGCGACGAGATCATCACCACAAAGGCAAAGGTCCATCTCAATTACCTGAGCCTTCCTGTATTGGCGCAGTATAGGCACGCCAGCGGTCTGTTCGTACAGACAGGTCCTCAGTTGAGCTATCTCCTTTCCGCCAAAATGAAAGCAGCCGGCGAATCCATGGACATGAAGGACGATTTTAAAAAGACGGACCTTTCCTGGGTCCTGGGCGTAGGTTATACCATCGCCGATGGGAAAATAGGTTTCAACGTACGTTATAACTTCGGCCTTACCAGGCTGGGAAAAGCCGCCGATGGGGAATCCGCCGGAAAGATATACGGTCGGGTGTTACAGGCAGGCCTATATTACACACTGTAGATCAACTCATTAAACAGGAAATACCACAATGTGGTATTTCCTGTTCTCAATTATTCTTTGTATTTTACGGCGCTCTTGCTTGCCTATCACTATGAATGAGAACATCGATTTTACAAAAAGTATCCGTAAACGTCGTTTGACTTATCTGGGTACCCGAAAACAACGATTCCTCCTATCGATGAGGCACTTCATGCCCGGTATGTTCCTGCTGCTGCTTTGTTTGACCCTGGTCGCTTTCACCTTATTATATATCGGGCCGGACCGCGTGACCCTGGCCCTGATATCCCTCCCCGCCTTCCTGGTCCTCATCAGCATGTTGCTTCAAAACAGGCTGGCAAGGGCCAAAAGCTCCTGGTCAAAGGAAGACCAGATGGCCATCGTCCGCTTCCTCCTGCAGAAATATCCCGGAATCATCCGCCACAACTGCAGCGAGGAGATCATCATCATCACCAAACCCCGGAAGACCTTCCTTAACAAGGAGTACCTGATCTTACAGGACGGGAAGCATATCTATTTGAATATCTCCCTATACAGCAGGGGCAATCTGAGATATATGTTCTTCTCCATCCCCCAGTACATTACCTCCAAAATGATCCTGAAAAAATTTCGCCGGACCATCCTCCGGAACGCTCCCGCGACTCCGCAAAGGAAACAGGTAATTGTTTGATTTTCGTAAGTATTTGATTGATTTGCCCAAACTTTTATAGAAAGTGTCTGCGACATTTGTGCCCTTAAATCTTTGTTATGACTTCAACAAAAGGATACGCAGCACAAAATGCTACTTCGGACCTGGCACCCTGGAATTTTGAACGCCGGGACGTAGGCCCGCACGATGTTCAGTTCGATATTCTGTATTGCGGTGTTTGTCATTCCGACCTGCACCAGATCCGGGATGAATGGGGAGGCTCGATATTTCCCATGGTACCCGGTCATGAGATCGTGGGAAAGGTAAAAAAGGTCGGCGCCCATGTAAAAAAATTCAAGGTCGGCGACATCGCGGCCGTCGGTTGTATGGTCGACTCCTGCCGGGAATGCGAAGAATGTAAAAAAGGACTGGAACAGTATTGCACGGGGACAGGCGCTGTCTGGACCTACAACGGCCGTGAAAAGGACGGCACACCTACCTATGGCGGCTATTCCAACCAGATCGTAGTACACGAAGACTTTGTCCTTCATGTATCGGACAAGCTATCACTGCCGGCGGTAGCGCCCCTGCTCTGCGCCGGCATCACCACTTATTCCCCTCTCCGTCACTGGAAAGTAGGCAAAGGACATAAGCTGGCCGTATTGGGCCTGGGCGGCCTGGGTCACATGGCGGTAAAATTCGGGGTTTCCTTTGGCGCTGAAGTCACGGTGCTGAGCACCTCCCCTTCCAAGGAAGCCGCCGCACGAAAATTGGGCGCACATAAATTCATCGTTACATCCGATCCCCAGCAGCTGGAAAGCGTAAAAAGATATTTCGATTTTATACTAGACACTGTCTCGGCGCCGCACGATTTCGGTCTTTATCTCTCCTTACTCAGAACAGACGGTCACCACATCTGCGTAGGCGTCCCTCCGGAAGCCGCACAGGTACACGCCTTCCCTCTGATCCTTGGAAGAAAGAGCCTTTCCGGATCAGCCATCGGTGGAATTCCCGAAACCCAGGAAATGCTGGACTATTGCGCCGAACACAACATCGTGTCGGACATAGAACTCATCGATATAAAGTATATTCATCAGGCCTACGACCGCATGGTGAAAGGAGACGTCCGCTATCGCTTTGTCATCGACATGGCTACTTTATAAAGGAAAGGAATTACTCTTTTGCGTAACGGATCACCAGCTCCGTTACCTGGAAGCTGCTGCGCGCCGGCTTTTTCTCTCCCGGCACCACCAGGCGAAAAGGACCCTTTTCGGCGGGCAGCGGCTTTCCTTCCAATGAATCCGCGATGATAATCGTTCTGTCCGTAAAGCTGGAATCCAGCTCGGCCAGGGAGAACAACACTTGGTAACCGTCCGCACATTTCACCAGCATATATTTGGCAAGGTTCTTTCCCCGCAGCTGATTGCCCATGGTAACACCAGCCTCTTCAAGTATCGCGGCCACCGGAACCCCGGTATAAGGATGCTCATTGCCATCCTTGTCCTTCAGACTGACTGTCGTTCTTTTCATCTTTGCCAGGTCACCCGCCTGCAATTGCAGCGGTTTGGTCACTTCTCCCGAAACCTTGATCACAGCCTGTGCCCCGGCCCCGGAAACGATCCCCAGACAAACCAGCATAGCAAAACAAATACTTCTCATAAGAAATTCGTTATATCTTCAAAGATATAACCCTTATTTGAGCCACCGGGTTTCTTCTTCCAGGAATTTTTTAAACCTTTCCCGCAGCTCGCGATGATAGTCGATCATCTGCACAGCCTCTTCAGAAATGGACGACCCTCCGCCTTTTTCTCCGCCGGTGGCAGTGATCACCATGGGTTGAGCAGACATGGCATTGAGGTTATTGACGAGCTGCCAGGCTTTTTTGTAGGACATCTCCATTTTTTTAGCAGCCTGGTTGATGCTGCCGGTCTCCTGTATGAGCTCCAGCAATTGTACGGGACCGGGGCCAAAGAAACGGACCCCATCTCCCTCCAGCCAGAGACTGCCATTGACGGTAAACCGGCCTTTCTTAAGCAGGTCGCTGATCTTTTTTTTACTCACAATAGTTATTCGAAAATTATTTATCCGGAAGATATGCTCCTTTATCGATCCAACGCTTGAACTGCCGTGCGAATTCCTTATGGTTCAGCGGCGGCAGGGTCCGGCCATCGCCGGGATGCCATCCCCACAATACCAGCGTATCCGATGTAACGTGCTCGATCAGCTGCTCTTTGGTCCTTCCACCATTGAGCTTCGGATCCAGCAGCTGTGCAGCCAGCTGGCGGGGACTACGTCCCTGAAAAACCATTTTTGTCTGGGAAGGGGGAAGGGCCCACTTGGGATTGCCCGGCGGCATATGTTCCCCAGGCGTATTCTGAGGTTGATGACAATTGGTGCATTTCAAGGCATACAGCCCCTTACCTTCCGGCCCCCGCTGCACATTCTGCATGTGCGGATGGCTGTCATCCCCTTGCAGCGGTGCATCACCCGAAGGGTGACAGTTCATACACCGGGGACTCATCAACACTTTATACACGGCCATAAATGCCTGCTGGGAAGCGGCTTTGTCTTTATCGTAAAGGGACATTGAGGTCATTCCTATAAATGCCACAATCAACAATATACAGGCGACTTTCATTGCACACCTCCCTGCTGCAGCTGTGCGGCCAGGTGGATGGCCTTCCGGATACGGGGATAAGTGCCGCAGCGGCATATGTTCCCCGTCATGGCGTCATCGATATCCTTGTCGGTGGGATGAGGATTCTCCCTTAACAGGACTGCTGCAGACATGATCTGCCCGGACTGGCAATAGCCGCATTGCGGGACATCCACCTGTATCCAGGCTTTTTGTAAAGGATGGCTGTTGTCCGAAGAAAGTCCTTCAATAGTAGTGATCTGCTGGCCTGCCGCCCTGCTGAGCAATGTTAC